>Ga0209061_1000316_pt1 | contig 139215 bp, 133 predicted proteins | sample Coa_R1_10_FD_187157 | JGI IMG/M metagenome (GOLD analysis project Ga0209061, IMG submission 187157) | Surface soil microbial communities from Centralia Pennsylvania, which are recovering from an underground coalmine fire - Coalmine... | ecosystem: Environmental > Terrestrial > Soil >... | reverse complement strand
TGATCACAACAATAGCAATGGCACACAGGGCGCCGCCGCAGAACCAGCGCGCTCGAGCCCATCGTGAATCATACTGGTGCAATAGCGGGTCAGTCCGACGCCAGAACCCATTGGCCAGCATGGCGCCCGCACGGCTCTGAACGCGCTCCGCAGCCGATATGAGGGCGTCCCGAGTTTAGTTGAAGGTAGGTAGGCGGCGGTTGGCGCCGATTCGATAGAATCCGGTTGCCAAACGGAAATCCCGAAAGGAGCCTACCGCCGTGAAGAAACCATACCACATCGTGACTGGCGCGGCGCGCGACAGCGCCGCCATCATCGAGCAGTTCTGCCAAGCTAACGGACAGATCCTGCTTCCCATCCTCTCCCTGATCGACAACGCCAGCCAGGTGGTGGAGACCGTCATCCATGAGATCGGACACCAGATGCTGGAACAGATCCTGGTGCTCAGCGCCGCCCAGGTGGCCGGCGAGCGGACGCCGGGCAAGGCCAGCGGCGACATCCGGCACCACGGCTCGCTGCCCGGCTGGGTGCAACTGGCCGATCGCAAAGTGAAGGTGAAGCGCCCGCGCCTGCGGCACAAGACCGAAGGCGAAGTGCCGGCGCCGGCCTACACCATGCTGGGTCAAGACCGCGGGCTCGGCCAGCACATGTTGGGAGCGCTGTTGCGCGGCGTTTCCACCCGCGAATACCACGAGGTCTTGCCGCAGATGGCGGCCACGGTCGGCGTGTCGAAGAGCGCGATCAGCCGCAAGGTGGTGGAGGCCAGCGCAGAGCAACTCAAGCAACTACAGGAGCGGCGCTGGGACAACGTCGAGATCCTGGTGATCTACATCGACGGGCAACGATTCGGCGCACATCACGTGCTCAGCGCGGTGGGCGTGGACGTCACAGGCAAGAAGCATATCCTTGGTCTGGAACCGGGTGCGACGGAGAACGCCGCCAGCGTGAAACGCCCGGCTGCGCGATCACGGCCTCGCCGCGGCCCGGCAGTATCTGTTTGTCATCGACGGCGCCAAGGCGCTGCGGACCGCGATCGAGGAAGTCTTCGGCGCCGAACAGTCGGTGCAGCGGTGCCGCAATCACAAGACACGCAACGTCCTGGATGAGCTGCCCAAGGAGCAGCACGGACAAGCGCTGAACCTGATGCGCGCGGCCTGGAAGGTGAAAACTGCCGAGGAAGGCGAAAAGCGCCTGGAGCAGTTGGCGCGATTTCTGGAACGGGATCACGAATCGGCGGCGCGCAGCCTGAGGGAAGGCATGAAGGAGATGTTCACGCTGCAGCGGCTGCAGATTCCGCCGTCGCTGCACAAATGTCTGGCGACGACCAACATTATCGAGAGCCCGCAGGGCGGCGTGGAGCGCCGCACGCACAACGTCACGCGCTGGCGCGATGCCGACATGGTCGAACGCTGGGTGGCGTCAGCCTGGCTACTCACCGAGAAGCATTTCCGGCGCATCGACGGTCACGCTGATCTCTGGGCGCTGGCCGCGATCCTCGGCCGGGAAAGCGCAGGAGTCAAGCCATCAAAGGAGAACGTAGCTTAAGATGAATCGACCGCCCTTGCCGACCTTCAACTACGGCTGGGACACCCTCGCATGAATTTTGACGGACGGCTGAGCATCGGAGCGCTGGGCAAGGCGACCGAAGTGAAGGTTGTGACGATCCCGTATTACCAGCAAATCAAGCTCATGCCGACGCCGCGGCGCACCGAAGGAAATCACCGAGAGAGCTAAAACACATTTGGGCGCTAGTTGCAACCTGTTTGCGGATTTTCGTTGACTTCAATCCGGTTCTTTCCTTAACATGGACGTAAGTTCGATATGTTTTACCCCATTATTTGCAACCGAGTTGCATTTTCGGCCAGCCCCATACGAGCATCTTTTATTTCCCCGTTCTTGCGACTGAGTCGCAGAAAGTTTTGGGGTCGGCTCTCGTGACCCCCACAATGCAGCGCCGACAGCTTCTCGACGAGCTCGTTTCCAAAGGTATAAGGCTTACCTCACAGCGGCGCGCCGTCATCTCGGTGATTCAGGAGGCAAAGTCACATCTCGATGCCGGATCGCTGCTGGATCTGGCCCGACGGCTCGAGCCTTCTCTTGACCGCGCGACCGTGTACCGAACGATAGGACTGCTGAAAAAGCTGCGGCTCATCGACGAACTCGACCTCATGCATCTGGAAGGCGAGAAGCACTACTACGAAGTGAGGACCGAGGGAGACCATATTCACCTGGCCTGTTTCGGCTGCGGGATGATTCAAGAGTTTACGAGCCCATTATTTGATCGCCTCAAGGAAGAGATCACCCGCACCGCCGGTTTTGAAATAAGGGTCGCGCGGCTGGAACTCGGAGGGTTCTGCCCGAAGTGTTCGTCACGCCACCGCGGAGAGGAGGAAGAGAAGACTAAAACTTCCGTAAAGCACTAAAGCGGACTAAAGCGGATCTCCACGGGACCTTTTTTGGCGAAGCACCGCGGAGACCCGCGAATCGACAACCCGGAAGGCTGGCGATTACCTCGATTATAAGGCCGTCTCCAACCGGTCAGAAGTCCAGGCGATATTCTTTGCCCGGGCGTGTGCCAAATTGCGCCATGCCGGGTATCGCATGGACCGGATTCCGCCAGCGTAACCGGCAGCAGTTCAGCAAGCGACGAAAGCGCGGCGCGTAGCGAAGAGCCGCGCGATGGGAGAACGAATGGACAGGCCCACAAACATCCTGGCAAGCATCGAGAACTTCGGAAGGATTTACCGCTGCGGCGACTGCGACAACATACATCTGCAGGTCGGTCCCGTGACGGTTCTGCTCAGCATCGAAGCCTATATGGAGTTCGTCACGCTGGTAAACACCAGCGCCGCTAACTTCGAGTCTGCGATAACGCGGTCCTGTGGAGGCGCTCGCCATGATTGTTAACGGGTCCGCCAAGCTATCCGGACTCGAACGTGTCGCCTTGAGAATCGCAACGATCCTGGTCCGGGCGGCGATTACCGTTCAGATCTGGAAATTTCAGTCCGCTTCGCGTGGCAGGGAGCGCGTGGCAACGGCGGCCGGCGCGATGCTCGGACTCACCGCGTCCGCACTCGGGTTGCTCTTATGGGCTGTAAAGTTCTGTGCGCTCGCAGCCGGTAAACCACGAACGGCAAGCCACGGTCATCCGGCGGAAGAGTCGCTGGATTTGCGAATCCCTATGGTGCGGAAGGAAGCAGCATGATCTAGAGACGATTTGCAGAGCAACACCCAGAGACGGTCCGGCGGAAAACTTTTGGCGAAGCGTCCGCCGTGGCCGACATAGAACAACCCGGAAGGCCGGTGCACGTTCAGTTTGCGAAGCCGGCCAGATGAACATCAAAAGGAGAAATGTCAGATGGCCAGGAAGATGGTTCCCAAAGGAACCAGAAGAGTATTGCAATCAGTCCGTCTAGTAGGAAGCGGCGCTCCAGTCGGTCTCTTCAGCCGCGCGGCCTTCGCGCTGCTCGCGAGCGCGGCGTTATCGGCACTTACGGGAAATCTCGCGTTGGCACAGACCCAGACACCCGCTCCGCGTTCCGAAACGACTCAGGGCGGCGCTTCGATCCGGGGACGCGGCGTAGACCCCGCCGGACTGGCCGTTGCCGAGGCAACGGTTAGCGTCAGGAACCTGCTGACCGGCGCGGTGGTCACGCAGAAGACCAATGCGGATGGAACATTCTCATTCGCCGGGCTGGCTCCCGGAATCTACACAGTCTCAATCACAAATATTGGCTTGAAAGCCGACCTGGCGCAAGTCGATTTAGCGGCCGGCGAGACCAAGGATGAGGGAGACGTGCGGCTTTCTCTTGCCCCTTCGAGCCAGCAAGTGACGGTGGTTTCCGGTTCCCGCATTGCGGAGCTTGAACAGGACTCGCCCACCAACGTCCTGGCGGTGACGCGTCAGGAGATGCAGGACACCGGCTACGAGCGGATCGGCGATGTGTTGAATGAGGTGCCCGGCGTCGTCACGCGCGCCCAGGGCTACGGTATCGGCATCACGGGCGGCGAGCAGATCGACGGCATGGATTCAAAGGAAACACTCGTTCTGATGGACGGGCTCCCAATTGCGAGCGGTCGTGGCATCGATAGCGGCTTCGTCGACCTGAACCAGCAGAGCGTCGGTCCGATTCAGCAAGTCGAGGTCGTTAAAGGTGCCTCCTCGGCGCTCTACGGAACCGACGCTCTGGGAGGCGTGATCAACCTCATCACACGAGATCCGTCCCATCCCCTGGAACTCGACGCTCAGATTTCGGGAGGGTCGCTCGGCATGGTCGACGGCCGCTTCGACATCGGCGGCCAATGGAAAAAGCTGACCGGCTTCCTCGATCTTGAAGATCATCACATCGATTCCTATTCGCTCATTCCTCCCAGCACCGTCGGTGCGCAGGAAGACCGACGGAATATCCTCGCCAAGTTGCGCTATGTGTTTTCACCGCGAGCGGCGCTCGGTTTCACGGCAACCGCTTATCACGATCACCAAAACGGCGTTAGTGAAGCGTTCGGCGTTGATCCCAGTAATCCCTTTGCCTCTGCGTTGACGATTCTGCACGGCAACGAGAGCACGCAGACCTATGCGCTCACCGGCGACTTTCTGCCGACGCAGTCGACCACGTTGCAGGTTCGCCTGTATGGATCGCGCTTCCTGCAGGATTCGATCAGCGACCTGGTAGGCATGCCGAACTCGGCGTTTGATCCGGGCAACCTGGAAGAAGACTACCATCGCGGCGACTTTAGCGTCGGTCAGAAGCTCGGCAGTTGGAATTATCTCCAGGGCGGGTACGAGTGGGTGCAGGACCGCTACAAAGGCGACAACCGCATCGTTAATGGCAACGAAGGCCAGCAACTCACCACGAACGATCTTTGGTTTCAGGACCGCATGCAGCCCTTTCGCAATCTGACCCTGACGCTGGGCGGACGTTTCCAGAACAATTCGAGCTATGGCAATCACGTCGTCCCGAAAGCAGGCCTTGTCTACCGCATAAACGATCACTTCGTGTGGAGGGCCGGCTTCGGTTTGGGGTTTCGCGCCCCAAATCTTGGAGAGCTCTACTACCACCTTCTCCACCTTGAGTACGGCTACCAGGTGATCGGCAATCCTACGCTCAGACCGGAAACTAGCCAGAGCTTTTCGACGGGCGGGACGTACACGCAGGGACGGTTCCAGGTGTCGCTCAATCTCTTCCGAAACAATCTCAAGAACCTCATCGACAACGTTCTGATTTGCGACGAGACAAGCGGCCAGAATTGCGCAGGCCCGGCGCTCGCCTCGCTGCTTGGTCAATATGGAGTGCCCGGAGCGTTCGGTTACGACACGACGGGCGCGGCGTTCTTCACCTTCATCAATCTGAACGTGGACCGAGCCTATACGCAGGGCTTTGACATCGACGGCCGCATCGCGATCATGCCGGCGCTGAAGTTCTCGGGCGCATATACATATCTCGAAGCCGTGGACGCCATAAACCACGTCTGGCTGCCGAACCGCAATCGCAATCAGGGGCACATCAAGCTGGAGTATTCAAAGCCGCGATGGGGGCTGCTTGCGAATGTCCGGGGCACGTTTTTCAGCAACTGGCTGGCGGCTGCAGCCAGTGACGACTCTCCCGCCGATTGGGCTTATGGTTATGCGATCTGGAATCTCTACGCTTCCAAAACGCTGGGCCACGGGCTGCAACTGTTCGGCGCAGTCGACAACTTCGCCAACAGCCGGGATAAGAAACTAGAACAGAACCCGCCTTCGTATGACCGTTTCGATTACGGCCGGACATTCCGTATCGGCATGCGCTACACGCTGCCGCAACACGAACGCTGAACCGATGATGACCATAGAGTAAAAGGAGAGTTATGAAGATCGCATTGCTTGTCACATTGCTGGGAATGGCGAGTCTCGCCGACGCGCACTTCGTGTGGGTCGTGCCGGCCTCGGGAGGCGCCACGGCGCAGGTTTTTATCAGTGAGGAGCTGAAGCCGAGCGATGAGGTGGATGTCGGAATCATCGGCGGCACGAAACTCAGTGTGCGCGACGCTGATGGAAAAGAAACCCCTCTGACGCTGACGCGCAGCGGGCCGGCCTACGTGACCGCGCTGCCCGGAGGCGGCGCCCGTCTCGTCCACGGAATCTCCGATCTCGGTTTGACGGCGAGGGGCCAAGAAAAGCCTTATCTCCTAGTTTACTATCCGAAGACCATTCTCGGAGATGCGTTCAATCCGAAGGCGATCGTCGGAGATGTTGCACCCGTTGAAATCATCCCGGTCGGGAAGCCCGGATCGCTGCGCCTAAAAGTGCTCGCCCACGGTAAGCCGCTGCCCGCATCCGAAGTCACCGTCATCCTCCCGGACGGCGTTCAGAAGAAGGCGACCACCGATGGGAACGGTCTCACGGAAGAGTTCACTCAGACCGGGCGCTATGGCGCCTGGGCGCGCTATTGGGAGAACCTGAGTGGCCAGCGTGACGGTAAGACCTATGCCGAAACACGCAATTACGCGACGGTGGTTTTCGACGCGGAGCAAGAAGGCACGGCGATGACTTCCGCATCAGCCGCGGCAACGCGTTTCGCCACCCTTCCCGAAGCGACCGCAGCCTTCGGAGCTGTTGTCAGCGATGGATGGCTTTATATATACGGAGGACATATCGCCCCCACGCACTCCTATTCGACTGCCGCCGTTTCAGGGCGCTTTTCGCGGCTCAAACTTGCGGACGGCAAGACGTGGGAAAACTTGCCTTCAGGGCCGGCGATGCAGGGGATGAATCTGGCGGCGTACAAAGGCGAGATCTACCGTATCGGAGGCATGGAGCCACGCAACAAGCCGGGCGAGAAGTCCGCTACGTTCTCTGTCTCCGACTGCGCCAGGTTCGATCCGAAGACGGGGAAATGGCAACCGCTTCCTCCGCTGCCCGAACCGCGGTCCTCGCATGACGTCGTGGTGATTGGAGACAAGCTGATCGTCGTCGGCGGTTGGACGCTCAGGGGCGGGCAGCCGCCGGTCTGGCTCGATACTCTTGAAATCCTCGACCTCTCCGCGAAAAAGCCGGAATGGAAGACCGCGAAGCAGCCGTTCAAGCGCCGCGCGCTGATCGCAGCTGCCTATTCCGGAAAGATGTACGTCCTCGGTGGCTTCGACGAGCATGGCAAGGTCGTCAAAAACGTCTCCGTCTATGACCCAGCAAACGGTGACTGGTCGGAAGGACCGACGTTGCCGGGAGGAGCCGCCACGGACGGTTTTGCTCCGGCCGCGTGCATCCATGCCGGAAAACTCTATGTCAGCATCGCCGATGGCGGATTGTATCGACTTGACGAAGCCACGCAGCAATGGGAAAAGTCCGGCCAGGCCACCCCAAGGGTCGCGCACCGGATCGTTTCTGACGGCAAGAAAATTCTCGTGCTGGGCGGCGCGGACAAGGGGAAGAACTCAGATCTCATTGAAGCCATCGATCTCGGGGGATAAACCGCTGGCAGCCGCTCAAAGCCGCGTCGCAGTGCAGCCTGCGCAATGACGGAAATGCAAGACTTATCCGGATCGGGCTTCCGCCCCTCGCAAGCCTCACTGAGAGCGAGGATGCCGAATTCTTTTGCTCCACCATTATAGGCGTTCCCGGCACGAGACCAAGTTGCCGGAGTTCGCGCAGAGCCGCGGGATCACGGTCGGAGACGCTACTGATGGTGGCCGCCGTCCGGAGAGGCCAGCGCACCAGAGGAACCTTGTCACGATAGACGCCGGCGGCATGTTTCTAGCCTGGCCCTGGGTTTTGTCGTTATCTATAGGAGGCAGTCGTCGAAGCTGTGGGAATGTGGGAATCGCGCAGCGATTCCCAAGGGCGGTGGAAAGGATGGAAAACCTGGGATTGGTTTTCCAGGCTTTCCACGGACCGGCATTTCCACAGGGCTCCGGGGATTTATGCCGGCTTTTCTTGCTTTGCTTTCTTGGCCTGCTCGACTCGATAGCTGGGGATGTTGAGTTCGAGGATCACGCAGTGGTGGACCAGACGATCGATGGCGGCGGCCGTCGTCATTGGGTCTTTGAAGATACCCTCCCATTTTGAGAACGGCAGATTGCTTGAGATCAGCATGCTGCCGCGCTCATAGCGTTCCGCCAGCAGCGTGAACAGCACCTCCATCTCTTCGCGGCTCTGGTGCACGTAACCCAGATCGCCGATGATCAGTCCCTCGAAGTAGGCCAGCCGTTTGAAGTACCGGCTCAACTTTGGGTCCCGCTTGGCCACCAGCAGATCCTGCACCAGCAGCGCCGAGGGGGTGAAGTATACGCGCCGGCCTCGTGCGATCAGTTCCTGGCCGATGGCACACAGCAGATGCGTCTTTCCGCTGCCGGGATTTCCGAACGCCAGCACGTTTTAGCGACGATCCAGAAACTCACCTTCCAGCAGCGTCTTCGTTATCAAGCCAACCTTTGGCGGCAGGCGATTCAGATTGAAGTTCGCCAGGCTTTTCTCGGCTGGAATGCGTGATTGCCGAAACAGCCGCTGCATGCGTTTGTGCCGGCGATCCTCGCACTCGCGCGTCACCAGTTCCAACAGGTAGCACTCATAACTGAGCGTTTCCCGCTCGGCCAGGCGCGCCGATTCTTCGTAGCATCGCCGCACCGTGGGCAGAGGCAGATCCGTCAGCCCTTCGGTCAACGCCGTTTTCACATCCGCGATTGACGTCGTGCTCATGCGGCCGCTTCGCCGCCGCTGAGCAACTCATCGAATACGGTTAGCGACACCGGCTCGACCTCGACCGCCGTGATCGGAGCGCACGGAACATTGCCCTCCAGCATCTGGGCGACGGTCGTCGCACTCACCCGACCTTCCTTCCCCAGCACACGCAGCGTTTCCTCCACCAGCGATTCTCCCCGCCGCGCCGCCAGCGCCAGGATCTGGAGATACTCTTTAGCTCCGCGCCGAGGACCCCATTGCTCGCGCAGCGCGTCGTAGCTCATGCGGAACCAACTCCTCGGAAACAGTTCCTCGCGATAGCGGTAGTTTTCAAACGCACCCGGCTTCCGCACCAGCCAGTCGATGATGTGACGATAGTCCACGCGATGCTTGCCGCGGCTCCGCAGCCGCGGCAGATCCTCCATTTTCCGATCGCCGTACCACACTTCGACCGTGTCCGATTTCAGCCGCACCTCCACCAGCTCACCGATCAACCGGCTGTGCCCTGAATACGTGTTGCGATGAACCGGAATCAAGCTGCCGGGACTCCGCCGCGCTCATGCGGTCTGTTCGGTGCTCGCGCGGCACGCCGCCCAGCTCCCAGCGCCTTCTGCAAACCTTCGCTCAGGCTCTCCAAGCTCTCTGAATATCAGACGATGCCCGGCAAAGGAACTGCTGCACCGTCTTGGAGACGTCGATCCTACCATTCGCGGAATATCAACCTCGAACTCTCCAGCGGCGGGTGCGAGAATGGCGCACGGCAGTCGCACGCCGTCTTTAGAGGTCCGCCCGGAAGGGCGCGCGTTCTAGAATGGACTGAACCATGTTCCGCGGAGTTGTTCTTCTTCCCGTTTTCCTCGCGCTCGCTTCCTGTTCCGTGAAGAAGTACGCGATCAATCAACTGGGCAATGCGCTGGCGGGCACCGGCGACAGCTTCGCCTCCGACGGCGATCCCGACCTCATCCGCCAGGCCGCGCCGTTCAGCCTGAAACTCGTCGAAAGCCTGCTTGCCGAAAATCCGCGCCATGAAGGACTCCTGCTCGCCGCCGCGCGGGGATTCACGCAGTACAGCTACGCATTCGTGCAGGAAGACGCCGACGAGCTCGCCGATACCGATCGCGCCCGCGCCGCCGCGCTCCATCTTCGCGCCGCGAAGCTTTATATACGCGCCCGCGACTACGGGCTGCGCGGCCTGGAGGTTCACCATAAAAATTTCGCCGCGCGGCTGAAAGCGAATCCGCGGGAAGCCGTAAAGGAGCTGAAAAAATCCGACGTGCCGATGATGTATTGGACCGCGATCTCCTGGGCCGCGGCGCTTTCCGCGTCGCGCGACCTGATGATGCTGCCCGAAATTCCGCGCTTTGAAGCACTCGCCGATCGCGTGCTGGAACTGGACGAAACCTACGAGGAAGGCGCCATCCACGGGTTCCTCATTGCCTATGAGATGTCGCGCCTCAATCCGAAGCCGGACCGCTTCGCCATCGCCAAAAAACATTTCGATCGAAATCTGGAGTTAGCCCACGGCCATCAGGCGGGACCGTACGTGATCTACGCCGAAAACGTGCTGGTGGCGCAGAAAGATAAGGCGGCGTTTGAAAACATGCTGGGCCAGGCGATTCGCCTCGATCCGAACCGCTGGCCGGAGCATCTCCAGCTCAACCTTCTGATGCAGCGCCGCGCGCGATGGCTGCTTTCGCGGAGCAATCAACTGTTCCGGACGCCGTAATCGTTTTACTTCAGCCCGTAGAGCTTCCGCGCATTCTCGCGCAGGACCATGCGCGCCAGTTCGACGGCCCGCTCGCGCGTGATTTCCCCGTCGTGCATCATCTCCGTCAACGCGATCCCGAGCGCCTCGCGCCCGGTTCGATTGGCGACGTAGCCGGCTTCTTCCCAGCCGTTGTCCGGCGGATCGAAGGGATACGCATCGGTAGCGAACAACACTTTTTCCGGCACGTATTCGAGCCACGCGCGAATCGATTCGGACACGTCGCGGGGATAGTTCATGAAGGTTTGCTCGGAAAAGTCGGTATAGACGTTGGGCTTGGTCAGCAGCGCGGTCAACTGGCGGCCGAACGGCCAACCGCCGTGCAGCAAAACAAAATTCGTTTTGCGCAGCGCCGGATCGTTGAACAGCGGCTCCAGCAGCAGCGGATTGGCTCCGGAAACATTGAAGTAGCCTCCGCCGCCCGCCGCGGCGTGAATATGCACCGCCATGCCGAGGCGCCCGCATTCGGCCGCGATAAATCGAAAAATATAATCCTGAAGAGCTTTGTAATCGCCCTTGCCCGTGGCGTAGACCTGGGCCGCTTCCTCCTTGGAAGGATTGCCGACCTCCAGGGTCCGCAGATAAGCCATTTCGAATTTTTCGGCGACCGCGCCCGCCTGTTTTTGCCGTTCCAGCGTCGGCCGCACCACTTGATTCAAATACTCGTCGAGCGACGCCGGTTTCCTCTCGACTCCCAAATCCGCGTAATATCGTTTCAAAAGCCGATCCTCGTCGGCGAAAAACGCCTTCTGGTCCGGATTGCGGATCAGCGCGCCGGTGGGCAGCGGATACATCAGCGCATCGGCGAACGGGGCCCACAAAAATCGCGGCGGCTGCAATCCTGGCCCGACGAAGACGCGGTTGGCGATCATGGTATCGATGTTCAACTCGTCCAGCACGCGATTGGCATAGCCCATTCCGAGCTGCGCCTGCTGGGCCTTGATCGCGGACATCTGCTTGTGGGCTTCCACCAGGTCGGGGGAGCCGGCTCGATCGCGCACCGGATCCGACTGCGGCTCCAGCGTCTCGACCGGCAGGGCGTCGTAGCCGTCGTCCGGCTTCTCGCCCGCGGCGACCGGCCGCACCGGATGCGCATGATTGTCGATCGCCTTGATTCTGGCGATCTCATCTCGGATCTGCGGATCGATGGAGGCTGCGCGGGGCGCCGAAGCGGAGCACGCCGCGAGAAAAAGCGAGACAAGCGCGAGAACTTCGCGCCCATAGCGCGCCGCGGCCAAGCTGAATTTTGCCATTTCCGGCTATTTTACGATTTCGATCGGAAGCGAAACGTCGACGGTTTTCGGCGGCAGGCACATCCGGTCCGTGCACGCCTGGTAGCGCAGCTTCGCCGAAATGATCATCGGACCCGGCGGCGCCGAAGCGGGGACGTTAAATTTCGTGACGATGTCGAAGTCGCCCGTGTAAACCGACAGCGGCTTGTCGGAGAAGGCGTACTTTTCCATTTGCGGCTTGGGATACACCACTTCCGCAACCGAAAGCGGCGCGGCCGTCCAGGTGAGTTTCAGGGGGATCAGATAATCGTCCGAGGGCGTGTTGCTGTTGCAGTGATAGCCGGGACGGAGTTGGGCGGTGAGCCTGGCTTCCACCGTTGCCCCCGCTTTCGCGGTTACTTTGGAGGGCGGCGCGATGCTTAAGACGTTACCTTGGGAAAAGCACGGCGGCGCCGCGAGCATCAACCAGAGCGCCGCGCTTGGCCGGTTCCGCAATAGCGCCGCCATCGTCCTTGCCATCGAGTAGTTTGTTGATTTCATCCTGATATACGCTCTTGCTCACCAGGCCGGTGTGCACGGCCGCGATGCGCCCGGCGCGGTCGATGATAAACGTCGTCGGAAGCGAATCGATTCCGCCATAAAGCTGCGAGGTTTCCTCGGTTCCCACCACGATCGGATAGTTGATCTTTTTCTGCTCGATGTACGGCTTGACGGATTTCCAGCCGTCGTCGTCCATCGAGACGCCGAGCACGGCAAATTTGCGGTCTTTGTAATTTTTCTGAAAATCGATGAACCAGGGGATTTCGATCTGGCACGGACCGCACCAGGTGGCCCAGAAATTTAAAAGCACCACATCTCCGCGATAATCGGAGAGCTTGACGGTTTTGCCCGTGGCATCCTTCAGGGCGAAATCGGGCGCCATCTTGCGCGTACTTTCCGCCTTCACCACACCGGAGTTTCTCGAGCAAGCGGTAAACGCCAGGCCCGGAATCATCGCGATCACCGCCCAAACGAGCTTCATATCTATCACCGATTATATCGGGATCGTCCGGGCGGGCGAAAAGGCCGCGTCGAACCAGCGCCGGCGGGACAGGCGATAGCGCCGAGGCAGGGTAAATTCCGGGTGCCGGCCGAGGTCGGCGAACCGCCAGGCCGCCGTGTCGCAAAAGCTTTCACAAATGTAGCGGCGCCAGGCCGGGCTGCGGCCGGCCAAGTCGTTTTCGCGCAGCTTCGTTTTGCGCCATTCCGCGCTCCAGCCGAGCTCGCCGGGGGCGCGGGCCCGAATTTCGCGGAATAACAAACGCTCCCAACCGCGCCGCGCGGGGTTGCCCAAGCGAAGCCAGGCGAAGTGGAAAATTTCGTGGATCAGGATGCGTTCGAACTCGCCGCGCCCGTCGAGCACCGCCGGGTCGAGCAGAATCAAGCGGCGCCGGATCGACGATGCGGCCAGGTGTGGGCCCAGCGGCCGCCGGATCTCCACCCGAATCGGCTGTCCCGAAAACGCGGGCAGCAAGGTCAGTTTCCGGGCTTCTTCTGCGCCGGCGCGCTGTTCAACTGATAGAAATAGTCCGGCCGCAGGATCTGAGGGCGAAACTTCGCGCGCAATTCCTCGACGTACTGCTGAACGTGCATGGTGCGGATCGTGTGGATGATGTCCTCGCGGACTTCGTTGATCGGCTGCGCCGCCACTTCCGTCACCCGGATCACGTAAAAACAGTTCGACTGCCGGATCGGATCGCTCACCTCGCCGGGTTTCATGGCGAAAACGGCTTTCTTGATCTCGGTCGGATACATGCTGTTCTGCTTCACCGGCGGGAAATCGCCGTTAAACTCCTTGGATTCGCTCTCGCCGTATTTGGCCACCAGCGCGAGGAAATCCGCTCCGCCGCGCGCCTGTTTCACCACTTCCTCGGCGATCTTCTTCGCCTCGGCCTCGCTGCGATCCGTGGGCGCGTGCGCGGCTTCCAGCGCCTGCCGGGCCGCGCTCTCCAAATCCGCCGCCGAGGCTTTCACTTCCGGCTTGAAATTGATCTTGATGGCCTTGATTTTGACCTGCTGATACTCGTTGAGATGCTGCTTGTAATAGGCCTCGGTCTGCTCCGGCGTCACCGGATAGCTGTCGGCGACGTAGCGCATCATGGCCGTGCCTAAAATATTTTCGCGGGCTGTTTCCAGTTGCTCCTTCCACGGGCTCAGCTCGCCGAGCTTCAGCTTGTCCGCCTGGGCCGCCATGTCCCGTTGCAGGAACACCGCCGTCAGCGCTGAGGCTGGATCGCGCATCATCGTTTGGCCGACCACGGGGGGCGTTTCTTCGAGGATCTTCTGCACGTCGGCGACGGTGATATCCTTGCCGTCGCTGGTTTTGGCCACCACGGTTTGCGGCGTAAGCGGCGGCGGCGGATTCTGCGCCAGCACCGCGGCGGCCAGCGCCACAAAACAGAAAAAAACCTTCATCTGAAATCCTTCGGACGCGGAGCTTTCTTTCAAATTTAGCATGCCGTCCTGTTCCGCCGGGCTGCTATAGTACGAGACAAATGAAGTTCGCGCCGGTTGCCTTGTCTCTTGCCCTGTTGGCCTGCGCGCCGCCCGATTACCCTGTGCCGGAGCAAAGCCCTTCCTTTGAGAACTTCCCCACGCGCTCGGTTCACGTTGTCGATTTCGGCCTGCCCGGCGCCGACGCCTACATTGTGCGCGACATCATCCCGGGCTCCGATCCGAGCTGGCGCTGGACATTTCAGCGGCCCGCCGTGAAACAAAGGATCGGAGTCCGCCGCGATCTGACCTACGTCGCCGACTTCACTGTTGCCCGGGAGACCTTCCAGGTCACCGGCCCGGTGACCATCGCTTTCACGGTGAACGGCCGTTTGCTGGACCGCGTCCGCTACGATTCGCCCGGCGCGCATCATTTCCAAAAATCCGTTCCGAGCGATTGGCTCCAGCCGCACCAGGATGCGATCGTGGGGGCCGAAATCGATAAGGTGTGGATCTCGAAAGCGGACGGCGCGCGTCTGGGATTCATCGTTTCCCGCATCGGGCTGGTGGGGAAATGATTCACGCCTGGACCGCGCTTTTTGCCGCCGCGATGGTTGTTGCCGCGTGCTGGTCCGCCGGAGTTCTGCTCGTTTCGCGTTGCGGGGCGAAACTCGACCGCGCCGAATCGATTCCTCTCCAATTTCTGACCGGTGCCTGCGCCTTCCAGCTTGTTCTGTTCGCGATTCTGGCCGCCCGGATCGCCTACAAACCTGTGCTGCTGGCCGTTTGCGCCGCCGTCATCGGAGCCGGAATTGGCCAATATCGCCGTCCGGCAGGCCGCTTTCCCGAAAAACATTGGACGCTGTTTCTGTTACTCGCGATCTTCGCGGTTTTCTCGGTGGTCGTGTTCATAAATGCGTGGGCGCCCGAAACCTCGGCCGACGGCTCGGGCTATCATCTGGAAATCGTCGCGCACTACCTTCGCGCCCGCGGATTCCAAGGGCTTCCGACGAATATGTATTCGGCGCTGGGGCAGGGAATCGAGCTGCTTTACGTTCCGTCGGTTGCCTTCGGCGGATTTTCCTCGGCCGCTCTGGTGCATTTCGCGTTTTGGATTGCGCTCGCCTGGTTGATTTTCGCCTACGGCCTGCGCCTGGGCAAACCATGGGCGGGCGCTGCTGCCGCGCTGCTGGTGTCGCTTAGTCCGGTTGCCGCCCGCGACGGCTCCACGGCTTACATCGATGTCGCCACGGCGGCGGTTGTTTTCGCTGTCTTTTACTGGCTGGAAGTCTGGGACGGCTCCCGCGATGGGCGCCTGCTCCTTCCCATCGGGCTTTTGGGCGGATATGCGTATGCCGCCAAGTACACGGCCGCGGTGATCCTGCTTTACGCACTCGCGTTTGTTGGTTTTCGTGCCCGCCGCCTGCGCCCGGCGCTTACGGTGGCGGCGTTGGCGGCGCTCGTCATCGCGCCGTGGATGCTGAAGGACTGGATTTATTTCCACAATCCCGTCGCGCCGTTCGCCGACGAAATTTTCCCCAATCCGTACATCCATCCCGCTGTCGAGCAGCAGTGGGCGGAGTCGCTGCGCCGCTACGGCCTTCCGAAGCTCGCAAGCCTGCCGGTTCAGGTGACCGTGCGCGGCGATTACACGCAAGGCATCGTGGGGCCGGTCTTTCTTCTCTCCCCGCTGGCGCTGCTCGCGCTGCGGCGCTCCGCCGGGAGGCGTCTGTTGGCCGCCGGATCTCTGCTGCTGGCGGCTTATTTCGGCAACATTGGCGCACGTTTCCTCATTCCCGCGCTGCCATTTTTCGCGCTGGGAATCGCGCTGGCGATCGAAAATCGCTGGCTGCTGACCGGATTGGCGGCGGCGCATGCGGTGCTGTCCTGGCCCTCGATCCTTCCCCGCTACGCGAACCGCTACGTGTGGCGCATCGACGACGTACCCTGGAAAGCCGCTCTCCGCCTCACGCCCGAAGACGAGTATCTGCGGCGGAAAATCGGCGACTGGGCGGTTTTGGAAATGATTCACCGGATTCCGCCGGGAGAAAGCGTCTTTGCCGCTGGCGCCATCGGCTCGGTGGCGTATTCGAAACGGGAAATCATTGACCGTTTCCGCAGTGCCTACGGCAATACGCTGTGGGACATTCTCAACACCGGATGGGCCGTGGAGACCGATCCGGCACGCCTGCTGGTGTTTCGTTTTCCTCCCGGGCCGGTTTCCCGCATCCGGCTGCTGCAAACGGGGCGGGCGCAGAATTACCAGCAGTGGAGCGTCCATGAGCTTCGATTCTTTCACCAGGGCGCCGAGATCGCGCGCCGCCGCTCATGGCGCCTGCGCGCCTGGCCCAATCCGTTTGAGGTGCAGCTCGCCTTCGATAACTCCCAGGCCACGCGCTGGCGGACGTGGCAGACCGCCGCGCCGGGCATGTACGTTGACGTTGATTTCGGCCGCGCCGAGCGGATCGATGAAGTGCGCATGGAAACCTCGCCCGACAGCCCGTCGTCGCTTCAGTTTCGCGTCGAAAAGTTCGAGCAGGGGCGCTGGATTGCGCTCACCGGCGCTTGCCAGGAGCTCCCCAACCGCGTGCGGAACGGCCTGCGCCGTGCGGCCACCTACGAGCTATATCGCCGGGGCGTGCACTATCTGGCCGTCGGCGATCAGGATTTCGGCGCCGCCGACTATAATGACGATCCCCAGGAGTGGGGTCTGGAACCAGCCGGGCGGGTTCCCGGCGCGACGCTTTATAGAATCCTGCCATGAGATTCTTTCTCGGCATCGACGGCGGCCAGTCCGGCACCACCGCGCTCATCGGCGATGAAGACGGCCGCGTGGTCGGGATCGGCCGCGCCGGTCCGTGCAATCATGCGCGGTCGGCGGAGGGACGGGACAAGTTTCTGCGCGCGATCGGCGATGCGATCCGCGCCGCCGGCGGGGACCGCGTTTTCGAGTGCGCCTGCCTCGGGCTGAGCGGCGGTCCCGCCGACAAGGAAGCGCTGGCGCGGGAGACGATCCGCGCGAAGCAATTTCTCTTCACGCACGACGCGGCGATCGCGCTTTCCGGCGCGCTCGCGGGCGAACCCGGCATTGTGGTGATCGCCGGCACCGGATCGATCGCTTACGGCAAAGACTCGCACGGCGCCACGGCCCGCGCCGGCGGCTGGGGATATATTTTCGGCGACGAAGGCGGGGCTTTCGACCTGGTGCGTCAGGCCCTGCGCGCTTCGCTGCGCTATGAGGAAGGATGGGGCCCTCCCAGCGCCCTACGCGGCGCGCTTCTTGCCGCCACCGGCGCCGCCAGCGCCAACGATCTGCTTCATCTTTGTTACAGCGGCGAATTTCCGCGCTCGCGCGTCGCCGGGCTGGCTCCGATCGTGGATGAAACCGCGAGGGCGGGCGATGCGATCGCGCGCGAAATCCTCCAGGCCGCGGCGCAATCGCTGGCCACGCTGGCCGCCGCGGTTCGCGCGCAGTTGTTTCCCGCCGATCGCGCGGCGGTTTCCTACGGCGGCGGGGTGTTCCAAAGCGCGCCGCTGCTCCAGCGCTTCTCCGCGATCATCGATCTGGCCGGATGCGAACTCATCGCGCCCAAACACGGTCCGGCCGCCGGCGCTCTGATCGAGGCCTACCGGGCCGCCGGAGTCAAAGCCGAAATCACCGGCCCGGCGCGCGAAAAATTTTAATTGTTCCGGGGCGCTCGCTTCCCGCTCGCCGGTTTTTCTATCCTAGGGAATTGGAACCCGTTTCTCACTACTTCTACTCCGACCGGCTCAAACTACAGTTTTGGGACTGGGGCACGGAAAACAAACCGGCGATGATCCTGGTGCACGGAGGCCTGGATCACGCGCGAAGCTGGGACTGGACCGCCCGCGCTCTGCGCGACGATTTTCACGTCTACGCGCTTGATTTGCGCGGCCACGGCAACAGCGCGTGGGCGCCAGGCGCGCTGTACAGCATCGCCGAACATCTGCTCGACCTCGCCGCGCTGGCCGATATTATCGACTCGTTCCCCATCTATCTCATCGGACATTCGCTCGGCGGCACGCTGGTGCTGCTCTATTCGGGCCTCTATCCGGAGCGGGTGAAAAAAGTGGTCGCCATAGAAGGCCTGGGACTGCCGGAAAGTCACCGCCTGGTGCGCCAGCCCGCGACCGAGCGTCTCCGCGAATTTATTGAATCTATCCGGAAGCTGGAGCATCGCACGCCGCACAGCTATCCCAATCTCGCCGCCGCCGTGGCGCGCATGAAAGAAGCGAATCCGTTCCTGAGCGATGAAATGGCCGAGCATCTGACGCTGCACGGCACCAACTGGAACGCCGACGGATCGCTGATCTGGAAGTTCGACAACTACGCGCGCATCTTTGCCCCCTACAATGTGAACGTCTCCGACATGAAGGACGTGCTCAGCCATATCGCGTCGCCGGTGCTGCTGTTCTGGGGGCGGGAGAGCTGGGCCCAGGATCCGGAGATTGACGGGCGCGCCTCCGTCATCCGCAATTACCGGCTGGTGAAGGTGGCCAACGCCGGCCACTGGGTGCATCACGACCAGCTCGAATTATTTCTCGCCGAGACGAAAAAATTTCTGGCCGAATAGCCGGTTACTGAATCAGTAGAGGCGCCGGCGCGCTCATCGCTCCGCCGATGGCGACGACCACCGGCTGCTTGCCCGCTGCGATTCCTGAAGGCACCGTAAAGTTCACCTGCATCACTCCCACCGCCCCCGGCGTAAGTCCGACGGCGTTCACCGTGGCGAGCGCGCCGCCCACCGTCACCTTGACCGCCGCGGCCGGCTGAATCCCGGTGGCCGGGGGCGCAGCGCCGTCGGCGACCGCGGTCGAAAGAGCGCCCGCGCCGGTCACATAGATCGCGATCTCCTGTCCGGCCGAGGCGCTCTCCCCGTTGGTCAGCACGCCGTTCACCGACTGGGTCGCGATCGCGAAACCATTGGCGTCCAGGAAAATTCCCGGCGCCGCCGCGGCCACCGTAAACGTGCGCGTCGTCACCTGGCCGTTGTTGTTCAGGCTCAGGGTCGCCGTTCCCGGAGGAATCTCATAGGGGATTTGCAGATTCACCAGTCCCGGACTGACGTAATAGAGCGGCGTGATCTCGCCGTTGACCATCGCCGCGACGCCGGCCATGGTCTGCGGAAGCGGCGTGCTGGAGGCCGTCTGCGGCGAAGGCGCCAGCGACGATCCCCACACCGTCAGGATTCCGCCCGGCGCGAAGGCCTGCTGGTAGGACGCGCCATTGGTCACCGCCGCGATCGACGGCGCGCCGTTGGCTACCGATTTCGAAACCACGTTCACGTTCACCGAAGCCGCCGCGGCCGCGCCGCCGTTATAGGTGGCGGTAATGGTCCCAGCGCCGGCTTGCAGTTCGCTTCCGGTGATCACCAGCGTTGCCGTCGCCGTGCCGCCGGAGCCTTCCAGCGCCGCGGTCCCCAGGTTGCTTCCGTTGCCGGTGAAGGAAACCACTCCGGACGGCGTCGATCCGTTCGCGCCGGTCACCGTCGCGACCACATACATGGTGTCGCTCGGCCCGACCGTCGTCAGATTCGAAATCAGCGTCATCGAAGCGGCTGTGGGCGGTGTGCCGGCGCTCGATCCGTTCCATTCGCTCGCCAGGTGATACACGTCCACCGATCCCCAGCCCGTGCTCTGGTTATATCCCGCATGCGCCGTATATCCGACTGGCTGCGCCGAGCAGGTGATGCTGCGGTGGCTGCACGGCACGGTCACCACGTTGCTTCCGGTCGGCACATCGTGGAACACATCCGAGGTCGATACCGCCAGCGCATAAAGCTGAGGATTGATATTGCCCAGTCCCGGCTGCTTCAGCGCCCCCTTGGCCATCAGATACTGATTCAGCAGGACCGTGATCGCGGCAAACTGCGGCGTCGAGGCCGACGTTCCGCCATAGACCTGCTCGCTGCCGCCGGAGTAGACAAAGTAGCCGTCGTGCTCGGCCGAAGCGCTCAGCGCGACATCCGGAACGTCCCGTGCGTTATCGGCCGGGACTCCCGGCCCGGTCTGCCAGGTCGGTTTCGAAAAATGGATGCTGGCGCCGCCGCCCGTCGCCGAGCAGCCATTGGAGGGATCGCAGCCGTCGTTCCAGGTGGTTTCCGGAATGTAGGAAATCGCCGAGGCGCCGGTCGCCGAGTTGGATGTCTTCCAGAAAGCGCCGCCGTTTTCATTGAACTCGGTTCCGCCCACGCCGGTCACTTCCGGCACGCTCGCCGGCGCGTCCACCGCCAGGCCCGCTTGCACGGCGGCGCTCAGATCGGTATCGCCATAGCAATCGGCCGCGCCGTTATCCCCGGCCGGAGCAAACCAAGTGATGCCCTCTGCATTGGCCTGCTGCGCCCAGGCTTGATACGCCGCCAGGTCGGAGCTGGGCGTGTTCTGCTCGCAATCCCCGTAACTCACGCTCACCACCGGCGCGAGCTTCTGGTCGATGGCGTACTGCACCGCGGTCATCACATCCGTCGCGTAAACATAAAGGATGGACGCCTGCCGCGCGATCGCGCCCGACCATTCCAGGTCCAGATCCGCTTCCGGCAAATCCGACGAACTGACGCCCGGACTCCGCGAGCCAGGCACCAGCATCAGCGCCGGAGGATTCTGCGGCAGCCCGAACTGGGACTGGAATTGCTGGATATCGGAGAGATTCACCACCGTCTGCCCCGCCACCACCATCGACTGGCCCGAGCCATTCACTCCGGCCGCGTAGAGCGGCGCGATGTCGTAGATGGTCGCCACGTCGTCCGGGGCGAGATAATGATTGCCCCCCGCCGCGGTGTACTGCGCGGCGCCGCGCGGCTTCAGCTTCGGCTTCATCCGAAAATCACTCAACCCGCGGATCCCCTGGACGACTCCGCTGAACGCTGCGGGGATGGAAGGCTCGCTCGCATTGGCGAAGTGCAGTTCTCCGTTCACCTGATACTGATGAAGCTCGATTTGAAACGCGCTCTCGACCTGTGCCGCGGATCCCTCAAAGGCGATCCAGGTGCGTCCGCGCCCGACGTTCAACACCTTCAATCCCTGAGCCTGAAGCCAGGCGCTCACCGTATCGATGTCGGCCTGGCTTACGCCGAATCGGTCCGCGAACTCCTCCGGCGTCAGCCAGCGGTGATAATCGGGCGATCCCGGCGTCTGCTGCGCCCGCAGAAGTTGCGCGAGATCCGCCATCTGCGCATCGCTCTGGGAAAGGATCAGACTCAAATAGGACAGCTCAAGCGAGGGCGCCACGCGTCCCCGGTCGTTGGCCGCGCCGAGCTGCGGCCGCAGATGGCCGCGCAGCACCACGCGCTGCGTGTTGTCGACTTTGCCGTGAATGCGGACCGGCTGGGCGCGGAGAGCGCCCTGCGCAAAAAAGAACACCGCGCAGACTGCGGGAAGCTTCAGGGACATGCAGTCGTTCTCCTCCAGGTGAGCGCGCGGGTACTCACTCTCTCTCAGACGATCATCCCGCAATCCGGGTTGCGCTGTCCGGAGGAAAACCTGGCCCGGCCGCAAAGCTGCTGAATCGATGGAGCGTCGCGCCGACGGGGAGGGCGGAACTGCCCGGGACGCGATCGCGGTTACTCATAGCGCAGCGCTTCGACCGGATCGAGCCGCGCGGCTTTGCTCGCGGGCCAGATGCCGAAGAACAGCCCGATCCCGACTGATACGGCGATCCCCAAGCCCGCCGCCCAGAGCGGGACCATGGTCGGCAGGCTGGGAAATGCGAGGTGAGCGGCGACGGACACCAGCCAGCCGAGCATCATCCCCAGGAGCCCTCCCAATCCGGTGAGCACCACCGCTTCGGTCAGGAACTGCACAATGATATCGAAGCGCCGCGCGCCGATCGCCTTGCGCACGCCGATCTCGCGCGTCCGCTCGGTGACCGAAACCAGCATGATGTTCATCACGCCGATGCCGCCCACCAGCAGCCCGATGGAGCTGAGCACTACCATCACCAGCGCCACCATCGCGGTGACCGAGCGAAAATCCTCGACGAACTGATCGGCGGTGGAAATGAAGAAATTATCGGGCGCCGAAAGCGGAACGTGCCGTTCCTGCCGCAGCACGGCGCGCACCTCGTCGATCGCTTCGGGAAGCTGGCCCTCCTTGGCCTGAACGATCAGCATGTTTTCCCGCGCCGAGGGAAACAGCTTGTGCATGGTGAAGTACGGCAGGAGAATGCGATTATCGTCCTGTCCTGGCATCGAGGCGGCGGGACGCTTCATCACGCCGATCACCTCCACTTCGGCTCCGGCGACGAAAATTTTTTTGCCGATCGCGTCCTCCATTCCGAACAGAGCTTTATACACGTCCTCGCCGATCACCGCCACGGGCAGATGATGCTGATCCTCGGTTTCGGTGAAAAAGCGGCCGTAGAGCATTTCGGCCTGACCGCTGGTGGCGTAGCCGGCGTTGGTTCCGCCGATGTTCGGACCCAGGTAGTCGTTGCCCTTGTAGCGCACGCGTCCCATGAAGTTCGGGAACAGATACGCGCTGGCGCGCTCGACTGAAGGACAGCGTTCGGCGATAGCCACGGCGTTTTCGTAGGTCAGCGGCTTGCGGTTCCGCTCCTCCGCGGTGCGGCCGTTCACGCCGGGGCCCATGCGCATCTTGAAGACCACCGCGGTGTTGGTGCCCATGCTGCGGATGACGCCGGTAACGGCGCCGTCCAGACCCGCCAGAATCGATCCCACGGCGATGATCGTGCCGGTGCCGATGATCACGCCCAGCACGGTGAGAAAGGATCGAATTTTGTTCTCGCGCAGCGTCGCCAGCGCCAGCCCGATCACCGACATCAGCAGATTCATGACGTCTCCGCGCGCAGCGCGACGATCGGATCGAGCCGCGAGGCCCGGCGCGCCGGATAGATTCCGAAAAACAGCCCCACCGCGGCCGAAAGCGCCACGCCGAGAATCACCGCGTTGACCGGCAGCACCATCGGCACCGGCGTGAAGTTGCGCACCAGCACCGCGATGATCCAGGAAAGCAGCACGCCGATCAGCCCGCCGCATCCGGCCAGCATCGAGGACTCCACCAGGAACTGATTCAAAATGTCCTGCCTGCGCGCGCCCACCGATTTGCGCACGCCGATCTCGCGCGTGCGTTCGCTGACCACCGCCAGCATGATATTCATGATCACCACGCCGCCGACCACCATGAACACGCTCACGATGCCGACTGCCGCCGCCGCGATCGCGCCCGTTAGTTGATCCCAGGCCGAAACCAGCGTGTCCGACGACTGAATGGCGAAGTTATCGTCCTGATCGGGCCGCAGATGGCGGAAGGTGCGGATCAAAACGCGAATTTCATCCTCGGCTTCCTCCAGATGATCGCGATCGACGGCTTCAAAGTTATAGCTGATGCCTTTCCGGGCGCCGTAAATTTTGAAATACGTTTCGTCGGGGATGGCCAAAAAGTTGTCCTGCGACTGCCCGAAGACGCTGCCTTTGGCTTTGGCCGCGCCGACCACTTCAAACGGCCGCCCGTCGATCTGCACGATTTTCCCCACCGGATCGACATTGGGGAAAAAGCGCGCTTTCAGATCGGCGCCGAGAAAGGTGACGTTCATACGGCGCTGGTCCTCGCTATCGGTGTACATCCGGCCCGACTCCACTTGCGTATTGCTCATGCCGAGCGTCGAAGGGCCGGCGCCCATCAGCACCACCCCGTCCACCAGATCGCCGGAATAGGTCACTTTTACGCTCCGCTGATCGAAAATTCCGGCTTCCTTTAACAGGGTCGCGTGGCTGCGGACGAAGGCGTACTCTTCGCGGCTCAGCTCCGGATTCTTTTGCAGCGCTTCCAGGAATTTTTTGGGATCGCGATTGCCCATGTAGGCGACGCGCAGCACGCGGAATCCGTCGTTTCCCATGCTGGAGGCGGTGGTGGCGATGAAGACGTCCATGCCATGGATCACCGCCATCACCGAAATCAGCGTGGTAGTGGAAAGAATGATCCCCAGCAGGGTCAGGAAGCTGCGCAGTTTGCTGGCGCGCAGGGAATCGAGCGCCACCGCCGCCGCTTCAATAAAAGATGCCGTCGACCGCACTTGCCTTCTAGGATACGCGAGCCGCGCCGCGTTTGTTCCCCTTGAGATCCGCTGGCGGCGGGCGGCGGACCGGCCGAGCGCCGGTACACCGCGTTGTGAAGAAAGCGTCATTATGGTAGTTATGAGAGCCGTTCGCCTGATGATGACTGTATGCGCGCTCGGCTTGACCGCCCAAGCCCAGTATCCGGGACAATATCCGGGCCCGTATCCTCCGGGAGGATACCCTCCAGGTGGTTATCCGCCGGGCGGTTATCCTCCGGGCCGGTATCCCGGGCAAGGGCAGCCCAACGGCCAGCCGGGCCCGCTGGGTCGGCGGCCGCGCGGGGGCAATCCCAATGCGGGCGCTCCAACCACCACTTACGGGATACTGCGAATCGCCGCCGGCCGGCAGTTCGTGATCGAATCCGACGATCACCGGATCATCACGTATAAGGCCGGTCCGAACATGAGCGTGGAAAAGGACGGCAAACCCGCCGCAATCTCCCAGTTCGCCCCCGGCGATCACTTGATTGTCGACGCCACCGAAGACGAGCAGGGATATTACACGGCCAGCGCGGTTCGTTTCGACCACGCCGCCTCGGAGGCCGACGCGGAGCACGCCGCCCAAACCTGGGACCTGCCCAAACTCGGCGGCGCTCCTTCCGCCTCGGCATCATCGCCGGCGCGCGATCCGGGCGACGACCGGCCGGTGCTGCGGCGCCGTCGCGATCCCTCCGCCGACGCTTCGGCCAGTCCGCCCCAGGCGCAGACGAATCCGGACGATACTCCCGATCCCCGCCCGGCGACCGAAATGAAGCCTCCCGATCTTCCCTCCGATCCAGGAGATCCCGGTCCGCCGAAGCTGAAACGCGGGGCGCCTTCGTCCGACCGGAATCCGCCGCCGGCCTCGGACACCCAGATGGCGGCGGCCGCTCCCGCGCCACGCCATCTGAAGGTTCCGGAAAGCTCCGCCCCGCCGGAGCACGCCCAGTCCCCGGCCGTTCCGTTCGTGGAAGATCCGGTCATCGCGAAAGCGCGCGAGGTGGCCGCGCAGTTTGCCGGCCAGTTGCCGAACTTCTTCTGCCAGCAGATCACCACGCGCTATGAAAGCGACCATCCGAAGACCGGCTGGGACGTGCTCGACACCGTCACCGCCGATGTCGCATACGAAAACGGGCAGGAGTCGTATAAAAACATCAAAGTCGGGGGCAAGCCGGTGAAGGGATCGATGGAGGATATCTCCGGCACGCGTTCGACCGGCGAGTTCGCGACGATGCTGGAGGATCTGCTGAATCCCTCCACCGCGGCGGTGTTCCGGCGAACCGGCACGGACACGCTTGACGGCCGCTCCACCTACGTTTATCACTTCGATGTTTCGCGCGAAAATTCCCGCTGGCGGATCGAGGCCCCCGCGCAGCTTTACTATCCCGCCTACAGCGGTTCGATCTGGATCGATAAGCAAACCTCGCGCGTGCTGCGCATTGAACAGCAGGCCCGGAACCTACCCCCGCTGTTCCCCTTCGATACGGTCGAGTCCGCCACCGACTACGGTTTCGTCCGTCTTTCGACGCCGCAGGAGTTTTTATTGCCGGTCGACGCGGAAGTGCTGAGCTGCGTTCGCGGCACAAGCATGTGCGCGCGCAATAAGATCGAGTTCCGGAACTACCGCAAATTTGGAGCCGAAACCTCCATCACCTACGAGGGCAAGCAGCAATAAGGCGCGCCCGGGGTCGTTCCCGGCCCGAATGCTAGCGCGATGGTGCGAGCCCTGGATCGCGCGAAATGAGCGCGCGAAGCCGCTCGGCATGGTCGAATGAGCCGGAGTCGTCGGGAAATTCGCGCAGCTCGGCTTCATATTCCTCGAGAGCGCCGCGGAAATCCCCCTTCCTTTCGAGCAGGGCGGCCAGCGCGGCGTGATAGCCGCGATACTGCTCCGACACGCGCGGGCGGGCGCGAACAGCGGCGCGCATCTCGGATTCGGCTTCATCCAGCCGGCCCATCTCCGCATCAGCCATTCCCAGCAAAAGGCGCGCGTGCGGGTGATCCGGCCGAAGATCGAGAACGCGGCGTAAAGTGCTCGCGGCCTCCTGCCACTCCTCCAGCCGATAGCGGCAGATGGCGATGGCGTAGAGTAGGTCCGGGTCATCGGGATGCGCGGCCTCGTTTTTTTCCAGCAGTGGAAGGGCATCGGCGAAGCGGTCATTCAAAACCAGGTCCGCAGCGTAAAACTCGCGCGCAGTCGGATTATCGGGAGAAATCTCCACGGCCCGCGAGGCCAGCACCGAGTTGCTGCTCCAATAACGATTTTCGTGAACCGTGCCCCAGGCGAGCGCGGCCGCGGCCGGAAGCGCGAGCCAGACGGCACGTTTCGCCGCGACCTTCCGCATCGCCAGCGCTGCCAGCAGGCAGAAGCCCGCCGAGGGCACGTAGAGATAGCGGTCGTGAAAAAAATCCTCGCGCGAAAACGCCGCCAGGTCGAGCACCGGAAGCAGCGGGACCGCCAGCAATGCGCAAGCAAACGCCCCCGCGCGGCTGCGCCGGCTCACGGCGGCCGCTGCCGCGGCGATCGCCGCCACCACCATCAGAGGCAGCCCGAAATTCATCCAGCTCGCGCGCATCACCGGATCGACATCGTGAAAAAGGGCCATCCGCGCCGGCCATGCCAGTTGTTTCAGATAGAGGCAAACAACGCCCGGAATCGTCAACAGGACCTCGCGCAAGCGCCATTTCGACGGAGCCTCGAAGCGATGCAGGGCGGCGAAGCGGAACCCCAGGTAAACCAGGACCACCGCGGCATACGGCACAACGGCGCGGGCGGCGCTTCGGATTCGGTCGCGCAGCGCCGTTGTTGCAAACAGCATTTCCAAAGCGAAAATCAGCGCGGGCAGAACGATCGCCGTCTCCTTGGCGAAAACGGCCAGTGCGAACAGAGCCGGCGCGAGCGCGCGGCGGCCATCCAGATGGGCCAGCAGAGCGCCGAAAACCAGCGCCGCCGCCAACGGCTCGGTTACGCCGCTCATCCAGGCCACCGCTTCCACATGCGCCGGATGCAGGCCGAACAGCAGCGCCGTAATCCCCGCGGCGAAGTCGTCGCCGGTGAGTTTTCGCGCCAGAAAAAACAGCAGCGCGGTGGCAATCAGGTGCGCCGCCACGGTGCTTAAGTGCCAGAACGGGTGGCTTAATCCGAAGAGCTGATAATTCACCAGCAGCCACAGGAGAAAAACCGGGCGATAATAATTGCCGGCCTTACGATTGACGTAATCCCAGACATCGGTGGTGAAATATCCCGGCGCCTGCGACCAGGTGAAGCGCGACGCGCTCATCTCGATCTGGCGCGCGTCGTCGTAGACGAAGCCGTACGCGGCGGTCTGCGCGTAGACGCCAGCCGTGGCGGCGATCACCACGGAGAGAATCAGGCGGCCAGCCGGGCTCATTTCTCGACCGGCAAGCCGGCCGAATTCCAGGCGCGCCATCCGCCGTCGAGCGAGAGTACGTTCCGGTACCCCATCTTCTGCAACGCATCGGCCGCCAGCGCGGAACGGAATCCGCCGCCGCAATAAAGCACCAGGGTTGTGGACTTATCGGGCACGCGCGTCTCGATGTCGCGTTCGATGATTCCCTTGCCTAAGTGAATCGCGCCGGCGGCATGGCCGGCGGCATACTCGTTGTCTTCCCGCACATCGATCAGCAGATGGCCTTCGCGCGGCATCTTGCGGTACTCGTCGATGTTGATCTCCCGGATTCGCGATTTGGCGTCGTTGACCAGCTTGAGAAATCCCGGGCTGTGATGTTTGTGAGGAGTGCTCACGGAATCCTCCGGATGCGCGCGCCGGCGCGCGCCAGTTTCGCCTCGATTTTCTCATAGCCGCGGTCGATATGGTAGACGCGGTCGATGACCGTTTCGCCTTCGGCGGCCAGGGCGGCCAGCACCAGCGATGCGCTGGCCCGCAGATCGCTGGCGATCACCTGCGCGCCGCTCAGGCGGCAAACACCGGCGACAATCGCCTGCCTGCCTTCCACTCGGATGTTGGCGCCCATGCGGGCCAGCTCGAGCGCGTGCATGAATCGGTTTTCGAAGATCGTCTCGGTGATGATGGCGATTCCCTCGGCCTGCGTCATCAGCGCCATGAACTGCGCCTGAAGGTCGGTGGCGAAACCGGGATGCTCCTCGGTGGTGACGTCGACGCTGCGCAGCTTGCCTTGGCGGCGAATGCGAAGCGTGTCGGGAGCCGGTTCGCTGACCTCCGCTCCGGCCTGGCTCAGCTTGGCAATCAGGGCGCGCAGATGGTCCGGAGCGCAGCCGCGAATCAGCAGGTCGCCGCCGGTGATGGCGCCCGCGACCAGGAAGGTGCCGGCTTCGATCCGGTCGGGAATGATCTCGTGTTCGGCGCCATGCAGCTTTTCCACGCCGCGGACGCGGATCGTGGAAGTTCCGGCGCCTTCGATATCGGCGCCCATCCGGGTGAGCAGGGCCGCGACATCCACCACCTCCGGCTCGCGCGCCGCGTTGTCGATGATCGTTTCGCCTCGGGCCAGCACCGCCGCCATCAGCAGATCCTCGGTTCCGGTGACGCTGATGCGGTCGAAGGCGAACATCGCGCCCTGCAAACCGTTCGGCGCTTCGGCTTCGATATAGCCATGCTCCTGCCGCACGCGCGCGCCCAGCCGTTCCAGGCCGGCGACGTGCAGATTGATCGGCCGCGCGCCGATCGCGCAGCCGCCGGGCAGCGACACGCGCGCCCGCCCGCAGCGCGCAACCAGCGGCCCCAGCACCAGGCTCGAAGCGCGCATCGTCTTCACCAGCTCATAGGGAGCTTCCGGAGCCTGGATCGAGCCTGCCTCGACGATCACCCGGCCGTCCGACTGCGTCACGCTCGCGCCGATGTGCGCCAGCAGCTTCTGCATCGTGGCGACGTCGCGCACCGGCGGGATGCGGCGAAGCGCGACACGATCGGCCGTGAGCAGGCAGGCGGCCAGCGCCGGCAGCGCCGAATTTTTCGCCCCGCTGACGGCAATCTCACCTTCCAGCCGCACCCCGCCGGTGATCGAAAATTTATCCATTCCTTGCCAGCGCTTTTCCGATATTTCCGCGCGCGGCGGCGAGCAGTTGCTCGGCGCGCTCGCGCGAAACGCCGCGCTTTTCCATGACAATGGCGGTTCGTACGCTGCGCCCGGCCAAGTCCAGCAGCGCCGCGGCGCGCTCGTAAGAAACACTGGCGGCTTGCGCGATGATGCGCCGCGCGCGATCCTCCAGTTTTCCGTTGGTCGGCTGCACGTTGACCATCAGGTTGCCATAGACGTGACCCAGCCGGACCATCACCGCCGTGCTGATCATGTTCAACACCATTTTCGTGGCGGTTCCGGCGCGCAGGCGAGTGGACCCGGTGAGAATCTCCGGCCCCACCAGCGGCTCGATCGGGAAATCGACCGCGCGCGAAAGCTCCGAATCCGGCGTGCAACTGATGCCGCCGGTGACGCTGCCCAGTTCTCGCGCCCGCCGGATCGCGCCCAGCACGTAGGGGGTGCGGCCGCTGGCCGAAATTCCGATGAGGACATCTTTTGAGGTGAATCCGGCTGCCTCCAGGTCGCGTGCTCCCGCGGCGGGATCGTCTTCAGCCGCCTCGGCGGACCGGGTAAGCGCGGGCTCGCCGCCGGCGATCAGCCCGCGGACGAGCCCCGGCGGAACGTTAAACGTCGGCGGGCATTCGGCGGCGTCCAGCACCCCCAGCCGTCCGCTGGTTCCGGCACCGATATAGAAGAGCGATCCGCCGTTTTCGAGAACTTCGGCCACCGCATCGACCGCACGGGCGATCCGCGGGATCTGCTTGGCGACGGCGGCGGCGATTTCGGCATCCGCCTCGTTCATTAGCCGGATCAGGTCCTCAGTGGCGAGCTGATCGAGGCGGCTGGCCCCCGGGTGGGGCTGCTCTGTGAGGAGCCCTTCGAGCATCTTCAGAACCATTGTACAGTTAACCAGGGCCTTAGAACTCTGATTCCAGACGGTTGTACTTCTTTCGGTCAGTTAATCTAGAAAAAGTACTAGTACTTCTATGGAAACGGAGTGCGAGCATATCTAAAAGATATATATTTTTCAATAACTTATTGCTTTATGGTTCGGGAGGAGGGAGGGTGCTGGTATAGGAGAAATACCTGAATTAGACCTTGACTTTAAAGAATTGTGAACCCTATACTACATGAGTAATTGACTCCTCGGTAGTGACGCTACACAGTGGCGTCTGAGGGATTTCAAGTCGGAGGGAGATTAAAGTTATGAATGTAAAGAGGTTCTATATACTAGGTGGAATCGTGGCGGTAGCCAGTCTTTCTGCTTTGGCCGCGCCTACCTGCTCGACGACATCGGGGTCAAACAATTTGATCGCCTACACGGGACCCGGCAACGTGGGTGGCAGCTTGCCGAACGGCCTGAACGCGTCAACGGCCGGTCTCCAAGGCACGCAGGACAATCCGTGTACGCCGTCTGGGTCGTCCCTTACCTTTTCGAATTTCAGCTACGATGTGGTAAACGGCGGCTTCACAACGTCTTCGCCGACGATAAACCTCATTACCGCGGGTGTTTCGGGTGCGACCACGATCTTCGATTTCAACCCGAATCTGGGTTCCAACTCGGATCTTGAATTTGAATTTGAGGTGACGGGCGGAGTTTCGGCCATAGGTCTTTCTCTCAACAGCGCCAGCGGTTTCGTGAATGAAACCGTTTGCACCAACTTCACTCCGGATGGCAACTGCAAGGACGGCGGCGGTACGCTTCTCGGCACGATTGGCGTGACTCCACAGAGTCCGAACGCGTCGTTGAACCTCGGTGGAGTCTACCAGAATATCTGGATCTTCAAAGATATCAATGTCGGCTCGGCCGGCGGGTTGAGCGAAGTCAACCAAGCCTACATCGCGCCGGAGCCGTTGACCTTCTCGCTGGTCGGCGCGGGTCTGCTTGGCCTCGGCCTGCTGCGCCGCCGTTCGAACCGCTAACCGGTAAAGTAAAACTCAGATCTTTTCGTCGGCCGCCGGGCGCTCCGGCGGCCGTTTTCTCTTGCCCGCAGGGAAACAAAAAAGGCGCCAGCCCGCAAAGGGTGGCGCCCGTTTCAGATCAAAATCGCGTTTAAGCGCTAAATGAGCTGCCGCATCCGCACGTCGACTTAACGTTCGGATTGTTGAACTTAAACCCGGAACCTTCCAGCGTCTCGACGAAATCCACTTCCGCGCCGTCCAGGTACAGCAGGCTCGCCTGATCCACAAATACCTTCAAACCGTCGAAGTTGTAGGTCTTATCCAGCAGACCCGGACTGTTTTCGAACGCCATCGAGTAGCTGAAGCCGGAACAGCCCCCACCCACGACCGCAATCCGCAGCCCGGCGGGCTTCGGCTCTTGCGTGTCGAGAATTTCCTTCACCTTATTGACAGCGGTTTCGGTCAACTGAACCATTTTTGTCCCTCAATCCGATTGTACTACGGCAGGCAAATCAGCGAAAAGCTCCAAAATCTGTTATCTTGATTGCGAATCCCGGGTTCGGCCCGATTGCGCGCGAACTGCCCGGAAACGGTTGAAACCCCAGAGAATCGGTCTGCGTCGAGAAAGTAGCATGAACGGCTTGATCGGATCGCTTCCGTTTCCTGCTGTAGGGCAACGCCCCCGGGGCCACACCCGGGTGAGCCGCGTGGACCACAAAAACAGCGAAGAAGCGGCATTGGTTCGGCGTGTTCAGGCGCGCGACGAAATGGCGTTCCGCGAAATCGTCGACCGCTATCAGGCCAAGGTGTTTTCGATCATCTTCGGCATCCTGCGTAATCACAACGACGCCGAGGACATCGCGCAACAGGTTTTTTCCAAGGTTTATTTTTCCATCCGCAACTTCGATTCCCGCAGTTCTCTGCTGACCTGGATCTACAAGATCACCGTGAACGAATGCTACGACTATTTGCGGAAGAAGCGGGTGCGAAAACTGGTATACGAAAGCGATTTTTCCGAAGAGGACGCCGCCCGGATGGAGGCGTCCGAACCGGCCATCGATCCGGCCACGCCGATGGATAAAAAACTGGCGCAGCAGGATCTGGTGGCGAAACTTTTGGGCCGCGTATCGGCCGAGGATCGCAGCCTCATTTTGCTGAAGGAAGTGGAAGGACATTCGGTGGAAGAGCTGGCGGCCATGACGGGCCTGAACGAGAATACAATAAAGGTCAAGCTGTTCAGGACTCGTCAAAAGCTGCTCAAGGCGGCGCAGCGTCTCGGGAAAGGGAAGCCGCTGGTGAAGTGAAGCCCGGTGATGGCGAAAAGCGGACGACAGATCCGCGATCTCAGTAGCGAAGTTTTTGAGGGAAGGATACCATGCATCGCGTGATTCGGGATCATCTCGAACAGATCCTGGCGGAATCGCAGGGGGAGGGCGATCCGCAAGCCACATCTCATCTCAGCCAATGCGCGGAGTGCCGCGCGGAAGTGGAAGCGATGCGGGCGCAGTCCCGCATGCTTCGCCAACTGCGCACTGCCGCCGAGCCGCGCCCTGGATTCTATGCGCGGGTGATGGAGCGCATCGAAGCGCAAGGGGCCGTCTCCATCTGGACGGTGTTTTCGAATTCGCCATTTGCGCGGCGCATCGCGGCGGTTTCGATGGCCCTGGTTCTTCTTGCGGGCATCTTTTTGTACACGTCGGCGAACGCGCCCCGGCAGACCGCGGAGAATCCCACGGTGGTGTTTATCTCCGGGCAGTTGCCGGAGCAGGATCAGCCGGGTGCTCCGGATCGGGACGCCGTTCTCGTCAATCTGGTCACCTACCGGGAGCAGTAACGCATGATGGTCGCGGTCGAACGCGCGCCCTGGCTGAATCCGCGCATCGTGATCACGCTGGCGCTGGTGTTTTTGGCCGGAGCCGCCACCGGCGCGCTGGTGATGCGATTCAGCGGCGTTTCCATCGTTCATCGAACACGCGGCCCGGTTTCCCGCTCCGCCGGTCACGATCAGGTGCTGCGGCAGTTCAAGGCCGGACTGAATCTTTCCGATGCGCAGACCCAGAAGCTGGCGCTTCTGCTGGACGACTACAGCCAGTATTATGAAAGCGTCCAGGAACAACTCGACGATCTGCGGGCTACCGGCAAGCGCCAGTTCATGGCGATTCTGAATCCGGAACAGCGCGAGAAGTTCGAAAAGATGCTGCCGGAGCTGGTTCCGCAACTGGCCCCGAAGTGAGCGCAAGCGCCGGCCCGCGCTTTATAGTGGATCTTTGGCCGATTCGCTTTTGATCACGGGACCGCCGCGCTCCGGAAAATCGCGGGCGGCGATGGAGCGTTTCCGCTCGATCCCCGATTCTGTTCTCATCGTGCCCAGCGCGACGCTGGCCGAACACCTGAGTCATGAACTGGCGCGATCGGACGGAGTGTTCCGCCCCAGCCGCGTGACCACTCTGGCCGGCTTCCTCGAACCCCGCACGGCGCCGGCCGCCCCGAATTTTCTGCTGCATGCCGCGGCCGGGGAGGCTTTGGAGAAACTCCGGCTGGATTCCTTCGAGGCAGTTCGCTCCTTTCGCGGATTCCGCCTCTCGCTGGCACGGCTGGCCAATGATATCCCGCCGAACGCGCTGGACGGCGATTTGTCGAAGGTTCTTCATGAGATACAACGGGTGCTTGAAGCGCGCGGCTTTGCAACTCGCCCCCGGAGGTTGGAGGAGGCGGCGCGAAATCCCGGCCCGCTTCCACGCCACATCGCGATCGACGGGTTCTTTTCCTTCCGTGGTGCCGAACTGGATCTCTTGCTGGCCTTGGCGGCGCGGACCGTGGTGACGGTCACGCTGCCGGAATGGCCGGGCTCTTCCGCGGCGCGAAGCGCGCTCCTGGCCTGCGGATTTCGGGAGCAGATCTGCTCGTTTTCTGCGGCCCGCGGAAGCAGCGAGGTGTTCGCGGCCCTCAATCTGGAGCGCGAGGCCGAAGAGATCGCCCGCCGGATCCTGGACGAAGCGGCGCGGGGCCGGGCATTCCGCGACATCGGAGTCATCGTGCGCGCGCGGGAGCCTTACGCGCCGGCGCTGGAGACCACGTTTGCGCGCTTTGGAATACCGGCGCGGTTTTATTTTGCCGATCCGCTGATCGCGCATCCAGCGGTCGCCCTCATCGCCGCTGTCGTTCGCGCACTGCTGGGCGGCTGGAACTATGAAGATCTGCTCCGGATCGCGCAGATGCCCGCCGCCGGCGTAAGCGATCGCGTCGAATTCGCGCTGCGCGAGCGCATCCCCGGCGCCGGCCTTCCCGTTGCGGGACTTCCGGAAACGCCGCCCCTGTTTGAGCGTCTGGCGGCGCTCGATTCCTGGCGAAGGCTGTCGCTGCCAGCGGCCGGATGGCGCGAGCGCCTGGGCGGCTTGAGGTCGCTCGTGGCGGAGCCGGTGACGGGCGAGGAGATTTCCCGCGGGCATCTGCGGGCGCGGCAGTCGGCGGTGTTCGCGCTGGCCGCCTTCGACCAGGTGCTGGCGGAGGCCGCCGCGCTGTTCGACGCTCCGCAGAAGCTCGCCGACTTCTGGACCGTGGTCGAGACGGCGCTGGAGCTGGAGGAGCTCCGCGTTCCGGACCGCCGCGGCAACGTCGTGCGCGTCCTGGATGCATACGAAGCCCGGCAGTGGACCCTGCCGGTGGTGTTCGTCTGCGGTATGACCGACGGGCATTTTCCGCGATGGGCTCGCGAACATCCCCTGCTGGATGACGCGTCGCGGCGGCGCGCCGGCCTGCCGGACGCAGCGGAAATGGAGGCCGAGGAGCGGTGCCTGTTCGAGCAGGCTTCCACCCGCGCGGCCGAAAAAACCATTTTCAGCTACGCCTGTTTTGACGCCAACGGGGATCCCCAGGTAATTTCGCCGTTTTTGGATGCGAGCCGCGCCGGGCAAGCGGAGGACCGCCCGCATCCGCGCCCGCGCCGGGTGGTGACGCCGCCGGTCCCCGCGCCGATTCGGGAGCCCGCGCTGCTCGCTGAAATTGCCAGACGTCATGCGGCGCTTGCGCCGACTTCGATTGAGAGCTTCTTGCAGTGCCCGTTTCAATTCTTCGCGGCCAGGACGTTGCGGCTGCGGGCGCGTCCCGCCGCGCCGCGCGAACGTTTGGATGCGCTGCTTCAAGGCAACATCATGCATCGCGCTCTGGCGGAACATTCGCGCCACCCGCTGTTCGGAGCGGCCGTTTTCGACGCCGTCTTCGAAGAAGAATGCGCCCGCGCCCGTGTTCCCGCCGGTTACCGCCGCGAAGCCGTGCGGCTGGAGATGAGGCGCAGTTTCGAAGCGTTCCTGGCCAACCGCGCCGTCGCGCCCGGCTGGCCGAGCCGCGTGGAAGAGCCTTTTTGCTTCGCGCTGACCCCGCTGCTGGAGTTGCGCGGGCGGATCGACCGTCTGGACATGGGCCCGCGCAATCAGGCCATCGTGATCGACTACAAATACAGCGCGGCGAGCCAGGTTCGCAGGCGAACCGGTCAGGATGCGGCCGGGACCCTGGTGCAGGGAGGATTATACATGCTCGCCGCCGAGCGGGTGTTCGGCGTGAAAGCGGCGGGAATGTTCTATTGCGGCTTGCGCCGCGGCGTGGCGTGGGAGGGCTGGCACGTCCCTATCGAGGGCCTGGAACGCGCCGGAGTGGTGGTCCCTCAAAGCGTGCTGGACGATATGATGCGCGCGGCCGCGGAAAAGGCGGAACAAGCCTTCCAGGAGATCGCGTCCGGCGCCGTCGCGGTCCGGCCCGCGGATGAAACCAAGTGCGCCCGCTGCGATTACGCCGACATCTGCCGCGTCGAATCCCTGGGCGCGCCGCGGGTGGCGACGGCATGACGCAAGCCCAGCGCGCCGCGGTGGAGCGAAGCGGCCAGGATGTGTGCGTCGTCGCCGGACCCGGCTCCGGCAAGACCCGCGTGCTGATCGAGCGGTTCGCGTGGCTGGTGGAGCGGCGCAAGATCGATCCTGCACGAATTCTGGCCATCACCTTCACGGAAAAAGCCGCGGCGGAAATCAAGAAGCGGCTGCGTTCGCGCCTCAACGCATCGGTGGAGCGCGCCTGGGTAGCGACCATCGACGGATTCTGCGCGCGCCTGCTGCGCGAAAACGCGGTCGCCGCGGGATTGCCGCCGGATTTCGCCGTGCTCGACGAAGCGGCCGCGCGGAAATTGCAGCGCCAGTCCGCCGACGAGGCGCTCGAAGGCATCTTTGGCGAGCGGCCAGAAGCCATGCGGCGGCTGCTTGCGGCGCTGGACCTGGCCACCGAAGAGGACGGGCGTCATCCCGATCTGGCGCGTGCGCTGCTGGATATTTACGAAGCCATGCGCGTCTCGGGCGCAGCCGAACTGCCTCTGCCGCAGCCGCAGGATGTCCTTCCGCGCGCGAGGGAGCGGGCGCGGGAAATTCTGGCGGACCAATTCGCAAGCGGCGCGAGCCTTCCCAAGCTGCGCCAATGGGCGGAATGTCTGTTGTCGCTTCCCAGGGCGGTCTCCCGCGAGCATTTCGCGCTGCTGGCGGAGCTGGCCGAAGTCGCTCTGAACCGGCTGTCGCGGAACTCCACGGCGGCGGCTGCGGCGCGCGATTTGAAACACGGCATTGCGCCGCTTCTCGAGCAGCAGTGGATCGCGGAATGGAACCAGGATCTTCTTGACCTGCTCCGCCGCGCCGTTTCCGCAGTCGCGGAGCGGTACCGGGAACGCAAGCGGAGCCAGGCCGCGCTCGATTTCGCCGATCTGGAGGAGTGCGCCATCCGGCTGCTCCAATCGAACGCGCGGGTTCGCGAGCAAACCCGGGCGCGCTTCGATGAGATTCTCATGGACGAGTTGCAGGACACCAACGGGCTGCAATGGAAGCTGATCGGACTCGTGCGCGGCAATCTTTTCGCGGTGGGCGACATCAACCAGTCGATTTACGGCTTCCGCCATGCCGAACCGGCGGTATTTGAGCAGTATCGCGGCGATCTGCTGCGGCGCGGCTGCGCCGTCGACGAGCTTCGGGAAAATCATCGCAGCCGCGATCCGATCCTGGCCGCGGTGACGCGGGTGCTCGAAGGCGCCGAAGGGATCGAGCCCCGCCCGCTGATCGGGATGCGCGGCGCGGGACCGGAGGTGGAGCGGATGGTGGCCTCCGGCGAGGAAGCCAACGAGGTCGAAGCGTCGATGATCGCCGAACGAATTCTGGAGCTGGCCGCCGGCGGAAGGAAATTTTGCGAGATTGCCATTCTGGTGCGCACCATGACGGCGGCCCGGCCCATCGAGCGCGCGCTGGAGCTCGCCGGCATTCCTTTTCTGGCCAGCGGTGGCCGGACCTTTCTCGAAGCTCGCGAAATCCGCGATGTGATGAACCTGTTGGCGGTGCTGGCCAATCCTCTGGATGAAATCGCGCTGATCGGCGTGCTGCGCAGCCCCTTGGCCGGACTGAGCGACGAGGAGATCTTCCGTATCGGCCGCGACGGCTGGATGCGCGAATTCCAAAGACTCTTCGGCGATCTGCGTTCGCGCGCGGCATACACGCCGCCGGATCTGCTGCTGGCCTCCGCGCTCGACGATTGCGGCTATATGGCCCAACTGGCCGGGCGCGCGCAGTCCAATCTCGATAAATTTCTCGCGGCGCTGCGCGCCCGCCGCCCGGGCACGCTGGCCGAGGCGCTGGAGGAGATGGAATGGCTGCGCGTGCTGCAAACCGAAGCGGAGGCGCCCCCGGCCGAAGCCGGCGAGGCGGTGCGCGTTCTGTCCATGCACGCGGCCAAAGGCCTCGAATTTCCGGTGGTGTTCGTGAGCGCGCTGCATCGCGGCCCCGATCCGCGCAAGCCGGTCATCGCCTTCTCCGCCTCCGCCGGCCTGGGCGCGAAGTGGCGCAATCCGGCGACCGGCAAAGGCGTCTCCGATACCGCGCACGCCCGGATTGTCGAGGAGTGGAAGCGCAAGGATCGAGCCGAGGAAAACCGCCTCCTGTACGTCGCCATGACGCGCGCCGAGGATCTGCTGATTCTCTCGCACGCCGAGCGGGTGCAGGCATCGCCCTGGCTGGATCTGGTGTCCCGGATCCCGGTCACGCGCGCCTCCGCAGGCGTGCGCGAAACACCGCGCCTCCCGGCACCGCCGCGGGCTGCCAGCGGCCCGCGGTTCGTGGATCCGCCCAAGGTGGCGAATCAGCACGATTCCTCCGCGGCCGCCACGGCGGTCGCGGATTTCGCCGCCTGCCCGCGGAGATATCTGCTTTCTTCCATCGATACGCGGCCGGCCGGACCATCGGCCGGCGCGGTGGAGCTTGGCCTCGAAGTCCATCGGGTGCTGGCGGGCGGCGCCGGGTCGGCCGAGGCCGTTAAACTCGCCGCGCGGTTTCACGCCAGCGATGTCGGACGCCGCGCGGCTCGCGCCACGCGCATTGAACGGGAATTTGACTTTCTTGTGCCGGTGGAGGACGTTCTGGTGCGAGGGCAGATCGATCTGTGGTTTGAAGAAGCGGGCGAGCTGATCCTGGTCGATTACAAAACGGACCGCGACGATTCGCGGGGCGAACTTTACACGGTGCAGCTCAGCCTCTATGCGATCGCGCTTCAAAGATACGCCGGAAGATTGCCGGACCGGACCGTGCTGTTTTATCTTCGCGCCAACCAAACGGTGGAAATCAAGGTCGATGTGGAGCAGGCGGCCGAGGCCGTCCGCTCCTTTCGTGATGCGCAGGAGAGCCTGAACTATCCCATCCGGCCGTCGGAACAGTGCCGGCGCTGCAAATTCTATCAAAACCGTTGCCCGGCGCAACTTTTCGCCGCGGGCGGGTTTTAAGAAGAAGGCTCAAGAGTCAAGCGTGCATGTGAACAGGGCTTCGTCACCATGTGAAGCCCTCTTTTTTGGATCTCGCGGCCAGTCTCCGGATTTTTTAAACCTGCTGCGCCTTTTTGGCCGCGATCTTGCGTTCCAGCGCCTTCAAGAGCCGGTTTTTCACGTCCTCGGGAATGTTCTGTGGCTCGACGCCCTTATAGATCTGAAGAGTCTTCTTGGTGGTGTCGACGATCACAAAACAATTGGGACATTCGGAGACGTGCGACTCCAGCTTTCGCTTCAGATCCGGATCGGTCGCGGGATCCAAATAATCGTTGAGTTCCTGAAGGAACTGCTTACAAGTGAGCAAAGACGTCTTCCCCTTTCCGCTTGAACTGGCGGGTTAACTTCTCCCGCAGCGCCAAGCGGGCCCTTAACAGTCTGCTTTTCACTGCCGGAACTGAGATCCCGAGAGCTTCCGCTGTCTCTTCGGTACTCAATTCTTCGATGTCACGAAGGATGAAAACGGTGCGGAAATCAGGTTTTAGCCCTTGCACGGCGCGGTCCAGAATGTCCTGCATTTCTTCCCGGGAATAACGCTCTTCCGGGTTATCTTCCCAAACCGCGATCTCTCTTGCCACCATTTCTTCGCCTGTGTCCACGGGTTGATCCAGTGGAACCGTACGGTCGCCGCGGCGCTTCCGCAGCTTCATGAGCGCCTCGTTCACCGCAATACGAACGATCCAGGTGTAAAATTTGGAATTTCCCTGAAATCCCTCCAGGTGCTCATAGGCTTTGAGGAACGTTTCCTGGAGCACGTCCTCGGCATCCTCGTCGTTCTGGGTGATGTGTTTGGCCAGCCGATAGATCTTGCGCTCGTAATGGTTCACCAGCTCCGTAAACGCGGCCGCATCGCCGGCCTTGGCGCGCGCCACCAGCACGGACTCGTCGAACGCCTCATTGCCTTTGAGAGTACCTGGGGTGAGGGCCATCTATACCTCACTATAACAACGTGGCGCAAACCCGCAGCGTTCAAAAAATTTGCGCCGGCGGATCGCCCGAGCCTGGCCATCGGGCGCCGGTCCTGAACCTGGTGCGTGAAGGAGGGGGGCGCCGCCGTAAGCCTGGAGTAAGGGCTGGTAAGCGGCCCCTTGAAGTTCTCCATCAGAAGATGATTTTCAGGGCCAGTTGCACGTTACGCGGCTCGCCAAAGCCCAGCCCGGGAGCGGAAGCGCCGTACAGCGCGTCTGAACGACCTCCCCAAACGTACCGCTGGATAACGAAGTGCTGGGAGCACGCCAGTTGACCTCATTGAAGAGGTTCAGAATCTCGGCGCGAAGCTCGGTGTTGATGCGTTCGGTGATGGGCGTCCGTTTGAAGATCGAGAAATCGATAGAACCGAAACGAGGACCGTAAAGCGCGTCGCGGCCGAGGTTGCCGTACGTGCCGTTGGCGGGCACGGCGAATGCAGCCCTGTTCAAATAGAGACGGGCTCTGGTTCCGGGGAGGGGGGCGAAGCCGGCGTACGGATCGACGCCGCCGACCAGATTCGCGCGATCCTTATTTTCGCCCGTCCCATCGGTGTTTCTGCCGGTGGTAACGTTGATCGGCAATCCCGAGGTGAAGGTCATGAGCGCATTGAGCACCCAGCCCTTGGTCAGGCGCGGAGCGAAATGCGCCAGTTGCGGCGCGTCGTAACTGAAGAAGCCGGTCAGGATGTGACGGTCATCGAAGGTGCTGTTGCCTTTGTCCAGCGCCAGATTGTAGCTGTTCATCGGCGTGGTGTAGCTGGAATCGTCGTCGATGGCGTGGCTCCAGGTGTAGTTGACGTTGGCGGTGAATCCCCGGGAAAGCTGCTGGTGAAGCGACGTCTGAAGCGAGTTGTAGTTCGAATTGCCGTTGGTGTTCAACTGATTGATGGCCGCCAGCGCCGGATATTCCGTGGCCAGCGGCCGAACGCCGTTGATCGGCTGGTTGATGTCCAGGAGCGTTTCCAGGTGCCGGCTTACGTTTCCCACATATCCGGTCTGCAACAGGGTCGAGTTGGTGAGTTTCACCTGGACATTCAAATCGTAGTTCAGCGTATAGGGCGTCTTAAATTGCGGATTCACGGACGCCGCGCCGAACGGCGGCTTGGCGACTGTGTTTCCGAATACAGGCACGTCCGGCTGGAAGACCACGTTTTGCGCCGAGAGTGTATACACCGGATTGGGGCCGCCGGGGTTGTACGCGATGCCGTTTGCGGCGCCGTTTGACGACCCCGTGAAAGCCACCGCGGCGACCGGCGTCACGTCATAGAACAGCCCCACGCCGCCGCGGATGACCAGCCGGGAAACCCATTTCGGCGCATAGGCAAAACCGAAACGTGGCGCGAAATCGTAGGGATTCCTCTGATAGAGCTGGCCTGTGACAAATCCCTGGCCCGGAATGAAGTTCGCAAGGTTGTTGGCGCTGTCGTGAAGCACTCCGATGTAGTCATAGCGGACGCCAAAATTGATGTTGAGCTGCGGCAGCACCTGATAGTTATCTTGCACCCACCAATCGGCGGTGTTCTGCTGCCAAACCGGTTCCGGCAATCCGCGCTGGATGGTGGCGCCGCTGGCGTTGCTGGGCATGCCGGCCAGAAAGTCGGAGATCGACTGCAGGTCGGCCGAGGCGGCCGGATCGTTAGCCCACGGTCCGCGCGACCCGTCGAAGGTGAAAGTGCCGCGGGCGTTGTTGAAGTACGCCACATCGAGCTGCGCCCGGCGGTATTCGCCGCCAATTTTGAACTGATGCTTGCCGATGCTGTAGGAGAGATTGTCGGTGACGTGGCCGGTCGTGTCGGTGCGACCGGCGGGCTGGGTGGCGCCGACGTAGTCGAAGCCGGAGATGGTGATGGTCGGAGCGCCGATGATATTCGATCCGGTGTTGAGCCCCAGCGCGGCGGCGTTAAAGGCGAGATTGTTGTCCTGAAAGGTCTGCATGAAGTAATTCGTGGCGAGGGTGACTTGGTTGAGCAGCCGCGGAGACAGGATCGCGTTCTCCACGACGGAGATGTTATGCACGTGCATGGGCGCGGTCTGGAAGAAATCCTTGTAATGGGAACCGACATCGGCGACTTGCGTGCCGCCGGTTCCGAAATAGTGAACCGAAAGAGAGTGCTTCTCGTTGAAGCGATAATCGATCTTGCCCAGACCGTTAAAACTGTTATACGTATCCAGGGCGTTGGCCAGGTAATTGTTCGGCGTCGCCGGGCCAGTGCGGCTGGCGGCGGGCCAGATGCTTAGCAAATTCAGCGACACCGGATTTACGGGGACGTTGTACTTGGCCAGTTCCGCCTCGCCCGCGGCGACCCAGGCAGCCGACGGCGATGTGTCCGAAATCGATTCGCCGGCGATGGCGAGCTGAATCTCCCCGGCCAGGAAAAAGAATAGTTTGTTTCTCCGGATCGGACCGCCCAAGGAAAATCCCGGCTGGTTGTTCCGGATCTCCTGCGGGCGGCTGCCCGGCGGCAACAGCGGCGAAGGCGCCGCCAAATCCTCATTGCGGTTGAAAAAATACACGGTGCCGTGAAAATCATTGGTGCCGGACTTGATCACCATATTGACGTTTGATCCCGCGTTCCGGCCGACGTCGGCCCCGGCATTGGTCTCCACCGAAAACTGATCGATAGCGTCCACCGGAAGCAGCCCGCCGGGAATCCCCGCCACACCAGGTTGGTTCTGCGAGGTATAACCATACATCACGTCGTTGTTGTCGGCGCCGTCCACCTGGTAGTTGTTCGACGAGAAGCGCGTTCCGTTGACCGAAGGCGTGGTGGCCGACGAGGTCACTCCGGGCGCCAGCTTGATCATCTGCCGGAAATCCCGCCCGTTGATCGGCAGATCCTGCACCGTTTTGTCGTTCACCACCGCGGAAAGATCGCTGGTGGTGGTGTCCAGGTTCGCCGCGGCTGCCGAAACCTCCACCGTCTGCTGCTGCTGCGCGACACCCAACTGCACGTTGATGGCGGTGGTTTTGGTAACCGCGATTTCGATGTTCTCGACTTTCTTGGTTTCAAATCCGCCGGCCGAGGCCGTGAGCGTGTAGATGCCGGTGGGAAGATCGGGGAAACTGTACTCGCCCGCGCTGGTGGTGAAAGTGGTGCGGGAGAAGCCGGTCGCCGCGTTATCCAGGCGTACAGTGGCTTGCGGAATCGCCGCGCCGGTCGTGTCCGTCACCGATCCGTTCAAGCCGCCGCGAAAGGTTTGCGCCCAGGCGGCGGATGCCAGCAGCAGCGTGAAGGCGGTATATCGAAGGCGCATCGTGAATCCTCCAGCGTTAGATGAATACAACATTTAGGCGAGCTTGTCCAGGGTTCGTCTTGGCCATGCTTGGCCCTGTCATTAGAAGGGCGTGCCACGCCTCGTGATGAGAGGGTTAGAGAATTGCGCTTGCCCCCTCGGCTGAGACAAACAGTTAAGACGCAGTTCGCCGTTCGCTGAAAATTCCTCGACCGGCAAGACCTTTTCCTAGCATGCTGGATACACTCGGCGAAACGAAGGTAAGCTCTGCTCCTGGAGCAACCCGCCAAGGGATAGCCGGTGCGACTCATCGCGGACGATGAGCAGGGCGCAATCTCGGTCGCGCCCTTGTGCGAATGCTCTGGGCCGACCAACGGAAGGCGGCAGTTCGCCGCAAGCTGGCACCCAAAAGAACACCCAGGAACTCGCCAATGGAGGCGCGCGCTTCAGCCAAGTCCCGGTACTCGTTGCGCAGGACCTCCTCGTACTTCAGCGTTTGGATGAACGACTCGCACGCCGCGTTGTCCTCAGGATTTCCCTTCCGCGACATGCTGACCCAAAACCCAAAAACTGTACCAGTTGAAACTGGAAACATCCACGGCAAGGAAGCTTCGGCTAAGGTCTAAAAGGAGGACCTTGAGATGCCAAAGGGACACACCAAGGAACAGATCGTCGCGGCCATCACTGCGCAGGAAGGTGGGGAGACGACCAAGGAGATATGCCGGCGGATGGGCATTAGCACGGCGACGTTCTACTCCGGCATCGGCGTGAGCGAGTTGCGCGAGTTGCGTCAGCTCCGCGAGGAAAACGACAAGCTCAAACGGCTGGTGGCGGATTTGGCGCTGGACAAACACATCCTGCAAGAGGTGATCTCAAAAAAGCTATAAAGCCACGCCGCCGGCGAGAAGCCGCGCATTGGGTGCACGACTCGTTCCGAGTCAGCGAGCGTCGTGCGGCGGGGCTGATGAAAGTGCCGAGAGGAACACTGCGGTATCGGCCATGTCGCGATCCGCAGGTTGCGTTGCGCTCGCGGCTGAAGGAGCTGGCCGCGACGCGGGTGCGGTATGGCTATCGCAGGCTGACGGTGCTGTTGAAGCGCGAAGGATGGAAGGTCAATGCCAGGCGGGTGTATCGGATCTACAGCGAGGAAGGTTTGATGGTGCGCACCAAACAGCGCAAGAAGCGGGCGAGCCGTGCGCGTGTTCCGCTGAGCGTCGTAGTACGTCCGAACGAACGCTGGTCGATGGATTTCATTCAGGAGCGGACCGAAGACGGACGGAACTTTCGGGTGCTGAGCGTGATCGATCAGTTCACGCGCAAGTGCATTGCGCTGGAAGCGGAGCGTTCGATGACGGGCAACAAAGTCGTGGCTGAGCTGGAGCGCGTGATGGAACAGGGCCGCCCTGCGCCGGAGTCGATCACCACCGATAACGGAAGCGAGTTCGCAGGCAAAGCGCTGGATGCGTGGGCACTCCGGCATGCGTAAAGCTGAGCTTCATCCGGCCCGGGTGCGGCGGAGCGGGCAAGACCATGGGGCGAAGAGATTCCGTTGATTCTCACATTGATTCCTGTTCTCGCCCTACTCACTAATTATGACCGGAAGAATGTTTTAACACCAACTCAAACTTATTTTGGCGCGACGTCGGAGCCACCATTTTGTGACGGAAAGTAGCTAGATTCAGCGGCGGCTTTTTCGCGATACCGTGGAAACAGCTTTCGCGCGCTCGCCAGGCCTGGAAGCGGCGATCAGCGAACGCAGGCGTGGATGCAGCGCAACCGCCAGCGCGATCGGCGTCAAAAACGGCATTACGTTGTTGTTCAAATACGTGCCGTACTCGCGCAGCCACGCCGCCAGTCCCGCTCTATTTTCGGGGTGCCATTGCGTCAGAACCGCCCGCGTGTCGATTTGCACAAAGATCAGCAGAAGAACCGGCTCGATCACCGCCAGCAGAGCGGTGCCGGCCAGCAGCGCCCGCCAGTTCGCCTTCAGACCGGGCGCGGCGATCATCACCGCCCAGAACACCGGCCAGCTAAACGTAAAAAGCGTCACATCTTCAAGGGGAATGGTGAATTCGACGCTGTGAATCTTCACCAGCTTGCCGTCCTGCCGGTGGACGTCTTCCACGGGAACGCGAAAATTCCAATCTCCCGAATCTCCGGCGGTGATGGAAGCCTCGCCGCCATTGGCCAGCATCAACGCGAACGGCTCGACGCCGCGTAGTAGAAACAGCAACGGCGGCCGCAACCACAGCCACCAGATTGCCAGCATGGCGATCATGGCCGCCGATCCGCGAATCAGAAACGGAAGATACGGATTACGCGGCACTCTTGACGGCGGGCGCCCGCAAAACACGCTGCGCCCATAGCCAGAAAACCACCAGCGCGTCCAGCATAATCAGGCTCTCCCACAAGTAGTGGTGCGCGAAATCGAATAGCGGCTTGCTGTATTGCAGGATGTAAAACAAGCTGATGAATCTTACGACATTGATGGATTGGATGGCAAGGATGCCGGTCAACACGCCCTTGGCTCGTGCGGTCCAGGAGGCCGGAAACGCCAGCACCGCCGAGCACAACAGCACCGTCACGTTGATGCCGTTGCATCCATCCATCATCGCCACGCCCAACTGATGCGTTGGATGGAGCAAAACCACGCCCTGATCGCCATCGACCTTGGCCGTTCCCCCGAAGGTGGAGATCAGCGCGGCCGAAAGTCTCACTACGGCCGCCGAGTACTTCACCATCAGCGGGCGGCCGGCGGGCGTGATCAGCAATCCAAATCCGGCCAGAAAACTACAGATAAAGACCAGCAGGAACTTCGCCGTCGTACGACTCATGAAAACGCCGGCTTCAGACCGTCTGATTCGCCTTTCTTCCCGTAAGGAAAGCGGCGCAACCGATCAGCAGCGCGCCCAGCAGAATCATACCCCATTCGCCCAGCGTGGGAGCGGTGCTCACGCTGGATCCGGTGCCCGTGACCGTCGCGCTAAGGTTCGCCGACGGAACGCCCTCCAAACTGAAATACGTCGTGCCTCCATGCGGCGGGATCGGAGGATTGAAGTTCACCGTCCCGGAATTGAGCGTGGTCTGGTTAATGTTCGTAAACGTCGACGTCGGGCCATAGTAATCCTGGGGATCGGTCCCGGACTGCTGGCTCGCGGAACAGTAGCTGCTTCCCACGAACGTGTATATGCAGATTCCGTCGCCGTCAAGATCGAAAATATATCCGCCTGAGCCGCCGTTCAAGGCGATCGAACTCACCGGAGTCGACGAATTGTTCTTGACACCGATAAGAACATCCTCGCCGAATTCATAGGGCGTCGAATCGGTGACCGCCACACTGACGGATCCATTCGCGGCGATGGTGATGACCGCATTGCAACCGGTCCCGGTCGGGTCCGGCGAGTAAGGAAACGGGTTTGCCCCCGAACCGGCGGGACAAATAGTGCCCGCCGAAAGCGTGAGGGAACCGGCTAACAGGCTCAAACCAAGTGCAATTCTCATAGAGGATCGGCATCCTTTAAAAAGTCGCGAGCGTTGACACGCCCACGCTATCTCGACAAGTCCAAAGACCTTACACTTACTGACCAGCGGGTTTGAGCGCCTCCGAGCTAACCCGTTATCCGCACTAGGAGTATGACTAGGGATAAGGATATAGCGGGGACTCATTCCCGTCAAGTGGTATTTGTATAAAACGCACCAAAGCGAACAAAAACAGATCATGCGGTGTAGCTCGCATGGTCCGAAAAAAACAAAGCCCCGGCAGGGGCCGCCGGGGCTCTCGGGATCGAAGAGTTAAACTCCTAACCCCTAATGTTTCAATCGGCTACAAGCCGTGACCGCCCCCGTGGGGTCGATCGCGGAGTTGCCTTCTTCAATAGACACGATCTTTCCGTCCTGATCGATCACAAACGTGGTCCGGTTGGCCAAGTATGATTTTTCGCCCAAAACGCCATACTGTTTCATGACCTCGCGTTTGTAATCGGACAGCATCGGAAAGTCGGCGTTCAGCTCCTTTGACCAGTGATTGAGGGTGGCTATGAAATCGCCACTGATGGCCAGCACCTGCGTGTCTACCTCTTTAAATTTGCCGATACCAGACTGGTAGGCGGTAAGTTCGCGCGTTCAGCCGGCGGTGAACGCGGCCGGGAAGAAGGCTAAAACCACGGCCTTCTTGCCGCGAAAATCGGAAAGCTTCACGGGATGGTTGTTTTGATCGGGAAGTGTGAAGTCGGGAGCCATGTCGCCGACTTTCAAGTGCGTGTGCTGCTGCGGCGGCTGCGCCAGAAGCGCGGCGGCGCCCAGCATGGTCAGGAAAGTGATTCTTTTCATAGGACCCTCGGTCGGGAGTTTAGCACATTATGAGGATGGAAGGCCGCGTCTGGCCGATCTTCCTCGTGCGGCGGCGTTATAGTAGGTCATAAATGCGGCCCTTGCGATTTCTACTTTGCGCCTGTGTTGTCTTCGCCCAGGAGAAGATCGAAAAACTCGCGCCCTACTATCCGACCCCGCGGATCATCGTCGAAAAAATGCTCAATCTGGGCGAGCTGAAGGCCGGCGAGAAAATGTTCGACCTCGGCTCCGGCGACGGCCGCATCGTCATCATGGCCGCGCAGCAGTTCCATGCCGACGCGACCGGCGTCGAGTTCGACGACTCGCTGTACCGGCAAAGCATGGAAAAAATCCGTTCGCTCGGCCTGTCGTCAACCGCGCGCATCATTCACGGCGACCTGCTAAAGCAGGATTACTCCTCGGCCGATCTTCTCACCGTCTACCTGCTGCCGATGTCCAACGATAAAGTCACGCCGCTGCTTGAAAGGCAGCTCAAGAAAGGCGCCCGCGTGGTCGCGCACGACTTTGAATTCTCCGCCTGGAAGCCCGTCAAGACCGTGGACATCGATGACGACGGCGAAGGACGCAGCCATCGGCTGTACCTGTACCGGCGCTGACGGATATGGTTCCCTACCGGGGCCGCCTGGCTCTGCGGATCGCACGCGTCGCGCTGGCGTTGCTGTGTCTGGCCTGGTACGCGCGCGCCGCCGATGAGCGCTTCGCCTCGATTCTCGCGGTGCTCGCGGCGTACGCGGTTTACGCCATTGGGGCGCTGTTTGAAGCGAAATTTGATTCGGCGATTCGCGCCGGCGTCGCCCTCATCGCCGACGCCCTGTTTTTCGGATTTTGGAACTGGCTGATCGCGGCGGGCTGGCTCGCGTGGCCGGGAGCCGGATGGCCAGCCACCCTGTTGTGCGGATACCTGCTCGCTTCCGCGGCGGTTCTGCACGACCTCAAGCGCGTGCTGGCGGCCGGCGGCGCGGCCGTCCTCCTCGCGCTTTCATTCGCTCCGCGCGGCGAAATGGCCCTGGAGTGGGTGGCGCTGGGGGCCGCGGGCGTAGCCCTTCCGGCGGCGCTTTTGAAGCGGTATCTGGACCGCAGATTGTCGCACACCCTGCGCCACAACGTGATCATCCGCAGCCAGGCCCAGGGCGCGCGCGAGGCCGAGCGCCAGCGCATCGCCGCCGACTTCCACGACGGCCCGCTGCAAAGCTTCATCAGCTTCCAGATGCGGCTGGAGATCATTCGCAAACTCCTCGGCCGCGACATAGAAGCCGCGCGCCAGGAGTTGACCCAGTTGCAGGAGCTGTGCAAAACCCAGGTCAGCGACCTGCGCAGCTTCGTCCGCAGCATGCGCCCGCCGGATGAAGGCGTGAGCCTGCCGGCTTCGCTCAGCCGTATGGTGGACCAGTTCCAGCGCGACACCGGCATCCAGACAAGCTTCGCCAGCCACAACCAGATTCACGACCCCGCCGAGACGGAAGTTTCCCTCGAGCTGCTGCAAATCGTCCGCGAGACCCTGCACAACGTCCAAAAACACTCCGGCGCCACGCGCATGGCCTTGTCGCTTGGCATGCGCGATCATACAATCGAGATTCGCGCCGAAGACAACGGCGCCGGCTTCCCGTTCAGCGGGTCGTTCAGTCTCGAGGAGCTCGAACTGCTGCGGCTCGGTCCGGCGAGCATCAAACGCCGCGTGCGCATGCTCAATGGCGAGATGCAGATCGATTCCCGCCCGGGCCAGGGCGCGACTCTCGAAATCCGGATTCCGGTTTGAAAAGGCTGATTCCAGCGTTTTTACTCTTCGCCGGCTGCGGGCGGTACGCCGATTTCGCGCTGCCCGCGCCCGATGCGGCGGGTCCGAAGGCGCCTTTCGCCTGGTCGGCGGATCCCGCGCCGGTTCTGGCACGCGGCGCAATGAGCGACGTGCTCAATCCCTCCGTGGTGCAATTTCACGGCGAATATCTGAATCTTTATTCCGAGTTCGACGGCAAGACGTGGCACACCGCGCTGGCTGCTTCTTCGACTGGAACAAACTGGCGCACGCGGGGACGCGTGTTGTCGCCTTCGGGATGGGAAGGAAGTTATATCGCCGCAAACGGCTCGGCGCTGGCCGCCGGCGATGAAATTCTCTACTGGTATGAAGCGGGCGATCCGTTTCGCATCGCCCTGGCGCGATCCCGCGACGGCGTTTCCTGGACCAGGCATGGCGATGCGGTGCTCGCGCCGGGTCCGGTGGGCAGTTTCGATGAGCGCGGCGTGAGCGATCCCTATGTGATTCGCGCCGGGGGCTGGTTTTATCTGTTCTACACCGGCCTCGATCGCGCGCGGCGGCAGCGCCTGGGCCTGGCGCGGTCGCGCGACGGCGTCGTTTGGGAAAAACTGCGGTCCAATCCGATTCTCGAGCCGGGCCCGCCCGGCGCATTCGATGAAATGGGCTTAGGCGAACCGGCGGTATGGTCGTCGGGTGGATCGTATTGGATGCTCTACACCGGACGCGCCCGCGGGGAACGGCGGCGAATCGGCCTGGCGCGGTCCCGCGACGGCGTTCAATGGGAGCGCGACCCGGCCTTTCCGCCGATTGCCGGATCCGAGGCCTGGGACCGCGAAGTGGTTTGCGATCCCACGGTCGAAGTGACGCCGGATGCGATCCGCGTGTGGTTCGGCGGCGGCGACGTGGCCCGGCCGGATGAAAATCTGCATGGCCAGATCGGCGCCGGATGGCTCCGCCCCAGATGACCGCGGCGGTTCCCCAACCGCGCTGTTGTGCGTTTACTGCCGCGGCGCCGGAGAAGCGCTGGCCGCGGGCGCGGCCGCCGGACCCGTTTCGCCCCAGATCCACCGGCTGAACCATTCGTAGTTGTGTTCCATCACCGCGCTCTGCTGCTTCGGTTTGTTGATGGCATGGCCGAACCCTTTGTAAACAATCATCTTCACCGGCACGCCGCGGTCCTTGAGTCCCTGATACAACTCGTAGCCGTTGGGAATTGGCACGCGTTTATCCAGCTCGCCGTGTTGAATCAAAGTGGGCGTTTTCGCGCGATTTATGTACGTAATCGGCGACGTTTTGCGGTAAATTTCAGGATCGTCCCAGGGCGTCGCCTGCAAGTAATTGCGGGTGAACGGATGAATGTCGGTGTTGACGTAGTAGGTCATCCAATCCGAAATTCCCGCGCCCACCGAGATGGCCTTGAAACGCGTCGTGTACGTCGTCAGAAATGCGGAAATGTAGCCGCCTTGGCTCCAGCCCATCGCGCCGATGCGATCGGCATCGATGTAGCCCTTGGCGATCAGGGCGTCAACGCCGCTCAGCACGTCGTCGGCGTCGCCCAGGCCCAGATTGCGGACATTGAGCGACCGGAATTTTTCCCCGTAGCCCGCCGATCCGCGATAGTTGGGCCGCAAAATCACCGCGCCTTTGGCGGCGAACAACTCGATCGGATAAGTGCGGTCGCCGGTAATTGAGGGATGATCGGTCCCCGTCGGGCCGCCGTGAATCACCACCAGCAGCGGATATTTTTTGGCGGGATCGAAATCGGCGGGTTTGATCAGAATCCCTTCGATCGGCGTACCGTCCTTGGATTTCCACTCGAACAGCTCACGCGTGGCCAGCTTCCAGGGCTTGAGCTGGTCGTTCATGCTGGTGACCGGATGGGGCGCAAAGGGCGCCACTGGCGACGTGCAAATCTCCGGGTATTTATTGGGAAACGCGCAAGTAAAGACCAGCCGGGAACCCTCGCCGTTGAAGCTGGGCGCGCCGAGCTGCAGTTCTTCCGGCGCGCTGATCCGCTCCACGGCTCCCGTCGCCGGATCCAGCCGGAACAGATGTGCTGAAGTTCGCTGCGCGGCCTCAAAATAGATTCCGTCTGCCGACCAGCGAATCAGGCGCGGATTTTCATCGAAGCCCGCGCTGGCAATGCGCGGCTTGCCGCCTTCGGCCGAAACGATCGCCACGTGCGCGTTGCGGTACCATCCGCCGCCGGTTTCATAGGCGATCTCGCGTCCATCGGGCGACCAGATCGGATTGCGGTCCGGCTCGGGCGAATCGGCCAGCTTCCGCACATACTTGTCGGAAAGGCGCACGACGTAAATATCCGCGGTGTCGCCGCTTGACAGATCCGGATCGCGCGTGGCGCTAAAGGCGACGCGTTTGGAGTCGGGCGACCATTGAAACCCTTCCACGCTGAATTCGGCTCCCGAGGTCAGCGCTTCCGGCTTGGGTTTTTCCTCATCGGCGTTGATTGTCCAAAGATGAACCATGGCGTAATCCCCCCCGACGATTTCGAAATCGCCGAACTTTTCCTTGCGATCCTTGCGCGCTTTGGTTTCCGGACCGGCGGAGGTGAAAGCGATCTTTTTCCCGTCGGGCGACCATTCGAATTCCGTGACGCCGCCTTCGAAATGCGTAAGCTGGGCGGCCTCGCCGCCGCCGGGCGAGATGACATAGATCTGCTGGCTGCCGTCGCGATCGGAGAGAAACGCCAGACGCTTGGAGTCCGGCGACCAGCGCGGATCGCTGGAGGATTTCTTGGCATGCGTCAATTGATAACGCTCGCCGGTGGCCGGCATGGCCATCCAGATCTGCGTGTAGAAGGCATTCTCGTCCCAGTTGGTTTCCGAAACCGTATAAGCGATGTAGCGCCCGTCGGGTGAAATGCGCGGCGAGGCGGCGGTTTTCAGATTCAACGACTGCTCGATGGTGGGCGTCTGCGCCGGCAAGGCTGTGGCGGCCAAAAAAACAAGGACGGCTGTTCGCATGGAGTTCCCTGCCTCACCGCCATTCTCCCACGTGCGGACGCGGCGCGAAGCGGGGGGAGACTCCGGCGCCGCGCTACACCCGGTCGAGGGCCAAAAACTCCTGGATGTGCGGGTGCGGCGATTTCTCCAGATCCTTCACCGGCCCGCAGTAAATCGCCCGGCCCTCAAACAGCACCACCACGCGGTCGGCGAGGCGCCACATCAGCTCCAGATCGTGGGTCACCACCACGCTGGTCAGGCGCAGTTGCGTTTTCAGGCGCAGCATCAGATTGGTGAGGTGATCCGACATGATCGGATCCACCATGGTGGTCGGCTCGTCATAGAGGATGCACTCCGGCTGCGCCGCCAGGGCGCGGGCGATGGCCACGGCGCGCTTGTAGCCGGTGGAAAGATCGTTGGGATAATGATCCTTGTACTCCAGCAGGTCGACCATCTGGAGCAGCCCGTTCACCACGTCTTCCTTATTTTTTTCGTCGTAATCGTCGCGCAATTCGAGCGAAAACAGGATGTTTTCGCCTACCGTCAGCGAATCGAACAGCGCGCCGGACTGAAACACCATGGTCACCTTTTTCCGGATGCGGCGCAGTTCGGACTCCGGATAATCGGTGATGTCCTCGTAGGAGACGATCACGCGCCCGGCGTCGGGCCGCAGGAAACCCATGATGTGGCTGAGAGTCACGGACTTGCCGACGCCGCTTCGCCCGATGATCGCCAGGGTTTCGCCCGGCTGGACGTGAAAGCTCACGTCGACTAAAACGGGGTGATCGAACGTCTTATATACGTTGCGGAATTCGATGTATCGCCGGCCCTCCGGATCGCGGGGCGCGCTCATCGGGCGGTCCACTCCTCGGGGGTATTGATATTTTTAAGCGGCGCGGCGTCGGCGACCGGCACCAGTTCAAGCGTAAGGGTGGAAAGAAAATCGTGCATTTTAAAAATTTTGCGGCTGATCGCGCAAGCCGCCCGAGCGGCCAGGCGGCGGTGGTAAACCGCGCACAGCGGATCGAGTCCGGCGGCGGAGCTCGGCACGGCGGCGTCGGCGCCGCTTCTGGCGGCGGCGCAAAAAAGTTCTTCGAGCAGATCCGGCGTCAGATCCGGCATATCGCAGGCGACGATCAGGTTCCAGTCGGCGGCGGTGAGGCTCAGCGCGGAATAAACCCCGGCGATGGGCCCGCAGCCGGGGAATGGATCGGCGATGACGGGATAGCCCAAGGCGGCGTAGCGTTCCGGCGGCCCGAGGATGGCGGCGCTGCCCGCCACGCTCCGCACCAGCCGCGCGATGCGAGCCAGCATGGTCTCGCCGCCCAGCGGCAGCATCGCCTTATCGCGGCCCATCCGGGAGCTGCCGCCGCCGGCCAGAACGAATCCCGCGCGCGAAAGGCCAGTCATGAGATGATGATAGCGTATGGGTTGCCGCGCCCCGGCGGCCTGGCCAAAAGAAACAAAATGAGATATATTTGTTTTTTCATGGCGATGCTGGCCGCCTCTCCCGAAAGCGGTAAAGCCGCGGACGCGCCGGGCCCGGCTCCGGAGCGCCACACCTTTGTGGTGCGCGTGGATCCGCGCACGGGGAAGCTGGTGCGGCGCGAAATCGGCCCCCGAAGCATCCCCCGGCAGATTGCCGATCTGGTGGAACAGTCGGCGCGCGCCCAGGGCGTGGATCCGCTGCTGGTCCATTCCATGATTCAGGCGGAAAGCAACTACGACCCGCGCGCGGTGTCTCCCAAAGGCGCCCAGGGCCTGATGCAACTGATGCCGTCGACCGCCCGCATGCTGGGCGTGAGCGACAGCTTCGATGCGCGCGAGAATATCGAAGCGGGCGTGAAGTACCTCAAGTATCTGCAAGGCATTTATAAAGACGACCGGCTGGCGCTGGCGGCCTATAATGCCGGTCCGGGCGCGGTGGACAAATACCGGCGAATTCCGCCCTACAAGGAGACGCGCGATTACGTGGAGCGCGTGGCCAGCCAATACGATCAGGCGCGCCGCGCGCAGGCTGGCCCGGCGGCGGCCGAAACGCAGCCGCAGGCCGCGATCGAGGACAAGCACCCGAAGCTCGAAGAGTTTATCGACGAGAATGGCAGGTTGTATCTCAGAACCGCGCAAGAATAGTCTCGGCCTGCTGGCCGGATTCGCCTGCGCCGCCCTGGTCTTGGGCGGTCAGGCGGGCAAGGTCACGGCGGTGCGGTTCTGGTCGCTGGGCGACGTGACGCGCGTGGCGATTGAAGTTTCCTGCGATTTTCACTACAAATCCGACCGGCTGGAGCATCCCGACCGGCTTTTCTTCGACATTATCGGCGCGCGGCCCGAGGTGGGCAACAAAGGAATACGGGTGATTGCCGTGGGCGACGGGCTGCTGAAGCAGATCCGGACGGCGGAGACCCAGCCCGGCGTGACGCGCGTGGTGCTCGATTTACAGCGGGACGCCTCCTTTACGGCATCGCAGCTTTCCAGCCCCAACCGCTTGATGATCGAATTGCGGGCCAGGGGTTCGGCCGCGCCTTTCTCCACCGCCAGCGCCGGAGCCAAGACCAGCACTGATGCGCCGGCTGCTCCGGCGGAAGAAGATCTGGTGAAAACCGTGCTGGCTGACGCCGCGAGTCCGGCCCCGAAGAAGTTCGATCCGCCGCCGGCAAGACGGGATCCGCCGCGCGCGGAGACGCCGCCCGAGTTGCTGCCGCCGCCATCCGGTTTGCTGCTGGATGGGACGGGCTCCGCTTCGCCCGCGCCCGCGGCCAGCGTGCTCGTAGCACGGGTCACGGCTCCGGCGGGAGCCGCGCCGGAGCCGTCGATTGGGCCGGCCGCGCCCCGCTCCGCGCCGGAAACCGAGCCTCTGCCGGCGCGGCGCAACGCCAATGGCGGCCGTTCTTTAACCCGCGTGCTCGGCCTGAAGCTGGGCCGCGTGGTTCTCGATCCTGGACACGGCGGCCACGACGTGGGAACACACGGCCCTTCGGGGTTGTATGAAAAGGATGTGGTGCTCGACGTCGCCCGGCGGCTCGGAGCGCTGCTCGAATCGCGGATGAACACGGAAGTGATCTACACCCGCAACGACGATACGTTCATTCCGCTGGAGCAGCGTACGCAGATCGCCAACGATAAAAAAGCGGACCTTTTTCTGTCCATTCACGCCAATTCGTCGCCCTATCGCGCGGTTTCCGGCGTGGAGACGTATTACTTGAACTTCACCACCTCGCGCACGGCGCTGGATGTGGCGGCGCGTGAAAACGCGAGTTCCGAACGCTCGGTTTTCGAGCTGAAAGAACTGCTGCAAAAAATCGCGCTGAAGGATAAGATCGACGAATCACGCGAATTCGCGTCGCGGGTGGAGACGGCACTGTATGGAATTTCCTCGCGGAGCAATCCGGCGGCGAAGAATCGCGGGGTGAAGAAAGCGCCGTTTGTGGTGTTGATCGGCGCGGAGATGCCGAGCGTACTAGCGGAGATCGGATTCCTCACCAACGCCAGCGACGAGGCGCTGCTCCGCAAGGCCGAGCATCGCCAGAAGATCGCGGAGGCGCTGTACAACGGCATCGCCAGCTACGCCAATACGCTGAGCCATTTCCAGGCCGCCAGACAACCGGCCGGCGCGCGTTAGGGGCACGCCGGGAGCGTCGCCGCCGGCGGGCAGGCTGCTTCATCCGCATCGATTTCCCGCATCAGCTTCCGGACCTGGACCGCGTAGAGCGGGTTGGGATTGTAGGCGCGAAGTTTCCCGTCGAGCGTCTTGCCGCGGTAGCTTCCGCCCAGGGCCAGCTCGCGGGCGATCGAGTCGATCCCGGCGCGAACGCTGGTGAATCCGGTTTTGGCCGAATTCCAGCCCCAGCGGTTGTTGGCGCGGGCATATCGGCCGCAGGTGCTTTCGCGCAGAGAAAGCGCGGGCAGCAGGCGGTAGTCGATTCCGTAGGTGTCGGCGGCGCGCAGATAATCCGCGATGTGCCAGGGGCCGGGGCAGCGGTGGGCTTCAAAAAACGCCTGTAGCCTGCGGGCCCGGGCGTCGGAAACGGTTCGAGCCGGCTCCGCAGCCGCTGCCGGGCGGAGGGCCAGCGACGCCAGCAGCACCACGCCGCACAATCTGAAAAACGCGCGCCCGTCCAGACACCTCCCCTTCCGGAAAGGTGCGATCATGATGTCCGATTTGCGTCAGCCTTTGGGTTTCGGCGGGAAGCCTTTAGGCATGTCCTCCACCGTTTTTCGCAGCGTTTTCGCGTTCTTTTCCGGATCGCCGGATCCGTCGTCCGCGAAGAGTTGGCGCGAATTGTTGGTTCATCTGAGTCTCCTTCGTCGATTTCTCGCCCAAGGCAGATCCTCCGGTTAGACTCCGCCTCTTCAGGCCCGTTTCTTGGCGCGCCGCCGGACTGTAACTGCGTCACCGGGAAACATCTTCAAAGCGCTCGACCCGTTCCAGGCGAAACAAGCGGCCGCGCGGCGAGGCCTCTACGGCGTAGTAGATCCGGACTGCGATTTCCCGCCGGTTTTTGAGCGACCAGATCGTCGTCATTCGTTCTTTGGTCACGATCGTGTTTTAAATCGCGATCCGGCCGGCGGTATTCCGTGGAAGCGCTATCGCGTTGAGCCGGGGAGAAATCGGGGCGGGGCGCAGCCGTGAATATGGGAGAATGGAAGGCTTGCTGGACCGGATCACCGTGCGCGGGGCGCGGCAACACAACCTCAAGAACATCGACGTGGAGATTCCGCGCAACAGCCTGACCGTCATCACCGGCCTGAGCGGATCGGGGAAGTCGTCGCTGGCCTTCGACACCATTTACGCCGAGGGACAGCGGAGGTACGTGGAGACGCTGTCGCCTTACGCGCGCCAGTTCCTGGATCAGATGGAGCGGCCCGAAGTGGATTCCATCGACGGCTTGAGCCCGGCGATTTCGATCGAGCAAAAAACGACTAACCGCAGCCCGCGTTCGACGGTCGGCACCATTACCGAGATCTACGACTATCTCCGGGTGCTCTATGCGGCGATGGGAGTGCCGCACTGTCCCAACTGCGGGCACGAAATTTCGCGCCAGACCACCGAGCAGATCGTGGAGCAGGTGCTTGCGCTGAAGCCGCGGGACCGGGTGATGATCCTGGCGCCGGTGGTGCGCGGGCGCAAGGGCGAGTATAAGAAGGAACTGGAGAAGCTGGCGAAACAGGGCTTCCTGCGGGCGCGCATCGACGGGGTTCTGCGGGCGCTGGACGAAGAAATCACGCTGGACCGGCGCAAGAATCACACCATCGAGGTGGTGGTCGACCGTCTGCTGATCAAGCCGGAGATCGAAAAGCGCCTGGAGGCTTCAATCCGCACGGCCACCAAGCTGGCCGATGGTCTGGTCACCGTGGCGATCGTGAATGGCGCCGAGCGGCTTTATTCGCAAAAACTGGCCTGTCCGGATTGCGGGGCGAGCGTACCGCAGATGGAGCCCCGTTCGTTTTCCTTCAACTCCCCGTTCGGCGCCTGCCCGGCGTGCAGCGGGCTGGGCAGCAAGTGGAGCTTCGATCCGGCCAAGATTATCGTCGATCCTTCGCGGCCGCTGCTGGATGGCGCGCTGGGGCCGGGCGGAAGCTCCGCCTACATGGCGCATGCGATTCAAGCCCTGGCGGCAAAATACAAAATTCCGCTCGGGACGCCCTTCGGCGATCTGCCGGCGAAATCGCAGGCGATTTTGCTGGAAGGGGCGGGCGGGCAGAGGGGGGTGATCGGCGTTCTGGAATCCTACGAACCGCTTCAGGAGGGCGCCAGCGAAAGCTACCGCGAGTGGTTCCTGCAATGGATGTCGCCGTCGACCTGCCCGCAGTGCCGCGGGCGGCGGTTGAAGCCGGCCAGCCTGGCGGTGCGGGTGAAAGGGGTGACCATCGCGGAGTTGACCGAGATGCCGCTGGCGCGCGCGCTGGCCACCGTGCGGAGTTGGGAGTTGACCGGGCGCGAACACGCCATCGGCGGCCGGCCGGTGGAAGAAATTCGCAGCCGGCTGGAGTTTCTGATCGCGGTGGGGCTGGAATATTTGACTCTGGACCGTTCGGCGGCGACGCTTTCCGGCGGCGAAGCGCAGCGGATTCGCCTGGCGACACAGATCGGATCGCGTTTGCGCGGGGTGCTTTACGTGCTGGACGAGCCTTCCATCGGCCTGCACCCGCGCGACAATGGCCGCCTGCTCGATTCGCTGGCGCGGTTGCGCGACTTGGGAAACACGGTGCTGGTGGTGGAGCACGATGCCGAGACGATCGAGCGCGCCGATTACGTGATCGACCTGGGCCCGGGCGCGGGAAGGCTGGGCGGCGATCTGGTGGCGCAAGGCACGCCGAAGCAGATCGAGCAAAGCGCGAAATCCCTGACCGGCCAGTATCTGGCGGGATCGCGCCGGATCGAAACGCCGCCGGTGCGGCGCATGGCGACCGGGAAGCGAATCGTCATCCGCGGCGCGGCCGAGCATAATTTGAAAAATCTGGACGTCGAGTTCCCGCTGGGCCTGTTCATCGCGGTGACGGGAGTTTCCGGTAGCGGAAAATCGACGCTGGTGAACGATATTTTGTACCGCGCCGCGTCCCGTGCGGTGTATGCGTCGCGCGCCGAGCCGGGCGCGCACCGGGACATCGAGGGATTGGAGCAGATTGACAAGGTGATCGAGATCGATCAATCGCCGATCGGGCGCACGCCGCGCTCCAATCCGGCCACCTACACTCAGGTCTTCACGCTGATTCGCGATCTTTACGCGCGCCTGCCGGAGTCGCGCGAGCGGGGCTACAAGCCGGGCCGGTTCAGCTTCAATGTGAAAGGCGGCCGCTGCGAGGCCTGCCAGGGCGACGGGTTGAAGCGCATCGAGATGAATTTCCTGCCCGACGTTTACGTCACCTGCGACGTCTGCCGCGGCCGCCGCTACAATCATGAAACTTTGCAGGTGAAATACAAGGGCTGTTCGATCGCGGACCTGCTCGAAATGCCGGTGGAGGACGCGCTGAAGCTTCTGGAGAATATTCCGCAGATCAAGGCCAAGCTGGAGACGCTGGTGCAGGTTGGGCTGGGATACTTGCATCTGGGTCAGTCCTCGACGACGCTCTCCGGAGGCGAGGCGCAGCGAATCAAGCTCGCGCGCGAGCTGAGCCGCCGGCAGACCGGCAAAACGCTGTACATCCTGGATGAGCCGACCACGGGACTGCACTTCGAGGATGTGCGCAAGCTGCTGGATGTGCTGCACAGCCTGGTCGATTTGGGCAATACTGTCGTGGTGATCGAACATCAACTCGATGTGGTGAAGACCGCGGACTGGATCATCGATCTGGGTCCGGAGGGCGGCGACCGCGGCGGCTGTCTGGTGGCGGCGGGAACGCCGGAGGATGTTGTGAAAAATCCGGCCAGCTACACCGCGCAGGCGCTGAAGACGGTGCTGCCGGATGGGCGGGCGGCGTGAGCCGCCGGCGGCGGAGACGGATCCCTTCATGAGCCGATACCCGGAAAAACCTCTCTCGTTTGAAGCGCTGCAAACCGTGCCGATCCAGGCGCGCGGGGGAAAAGTTCGCGTCGCGGACTTCGCCAAACCCTACTCCGGCGGCGGCGTGAAGGCATGGATCGACACGCTGCCGCGCATTCTGGCGGGCGACTCCTTTCGCGCGGTGATCGATGCCATCCGCCGCGCGCGGCGCGAAAAACGGGCGCTGCTGTGGGGCCTGGGCGGGCACGTGATCAAGTGCGGGCTGGGCGGGGTTCTGCTTGATCTGATGCGCCGCGGCTGGGTGACGGCCTTCGTGATGAACGGAGCGGCGTCGATTCACGACTTCGAGATCGCCATCGCCGGCCAGACCAGTGAGGACGTGGAAGCCGTGCTGCCCGACGGGCGATTCGGCGCGGCCGAAGAGACCGGGCGCGAAATGAACGCGGCCATCGCCGAGGGCAGCCGCGACGGGATCGGCATGGGCGAAGCGCTCGGGCGGCGGCTGGAGTCGCTGGCCCAGCCGGAGTTTGCGCCGCACAGCATCGTTTATGGCGCGTATCAAAGTTCGGTTCCCCTGACGGTCCACGTGGCGATCGGCACCGACACTCCGCACACCCACCCGGCCGCGGACGCGGGAGCCATCGGCGCGGCGACGCATCGCGATTTCCGCCTGCTGTGCGCGCTGCTGCGCGGCCTGGATCGCGGCGGCGTGTATCTGAATCTCGGCTCGGCCGTGGTGCTGCCCGAAGTATTTCTGAAAGCGGTTTCGGTGGTCCGCAATCTGGGCTTCCCGCTGGCGGAGTTCACCACGGTGAACTTCGATTTTTTGCAGCATTACCGGCCCCGGGTCAACGTCGTCGAACGGCCGCACGCGCGCAGCGGCGGCCGCGGGTTCGCCATCACCGGGCACCATGAGCTGATGATCCCGCTGCTGGCGGCGGCGCTGGTCGAAGACGCGGGATGACGCCTGAGGACGGCCGGCGCGAGCCCTTTTGGGGCTACGAGGACGTGGCGTTGTTTATCGGATCCTTCGTGCCCGCCTATGCCATCGCGATTGCCGCGGTGTGGCCCTTCCATTTTCGCGCCGAGGGCGTGCGGACCATCGTTTCGCAGATGATTTTATACACGGTGCTGCTGGGATCGCTCTATTTCATTCTGTCGGTCAAATACAGCCGCCCGCTGTGGCGGTCGCTCGGATGGAACTTCCGGTTTCCGCCGGTTTGGATGGCCGGAGGGCCGCCTCTGGCGATCGGCCTGGCGGTGTTCGCCGCCGGGTTGCGCGCGCCGCCGGAGCCGTTGATTGAGAATTTGATCACCAATCGCGCCTCGCTCATCCTGACGGTGGTTTTCGGCGCGCTCATCGGCCCGGTTTTCGAGGAGATCGTCTTTCGCGGATTTCTCTTGCCGCTGCTGGCGCGATCGCTGGGCAGCGCGGCGGGCGTGCTGGTGACGGCGGCCTTGTTCGCGGCGCTGCACGGGCCGCAATATCACTGGGCCTGGCAGGTGCTGCTGACGGTGGGTCTGGCCGGAGTGGCGTTTGGCGTGGCGCGGATCAAAACCGGCTCGACGGCGGCGGCGGCGATCCTGCATGCCGGATACGACGCGACCTTGTTCACGGCGTTTCTGCTTCAGCGCTCCGCGCAGTCCTGAACCGGCGGGGCCCGGCCGCGGCGCGCGTCAGAATACTTCGTAGCCGTTTTGCGGAATCTCCCCGCGCCAGATTTCGCATCTGTGGCCGTGCCCGGCGAAGGCTTGGGCGACGATCTCGCAGACCGAATCGGCGCCGCGCTCATAAAAAACCAGCAGCGACGGTCCGGCGCCGCTCAGGGCGCAGCCCAAAAGTCCGCAAGCGCGCAGGCGCGTGATTTCCTCCAGGCCCGGCACCAGCCGGTAACGGTAGGGCTGATGCATGCGATCCTCCAGGGCCTCGGGGAAAACGCTGCGGTCTCCGCTGGCCAGCGCGGCGGTTAACAGCGAAGCGTGCTGAATGTTGAAGATCGCGTCGCGCCGCGAATAAAACTCCGGCAGGACGCCGCGCGACTGGCTGGTGGGCAGCCGGAAATCGGGGATCACCACGCCGATTCGAAAATTTTCGTGCAGCCGGATGCGCACCGCGCGGGCCCGCCCGGCGGCATCGGCGGCGCTGGCGGTGACGCCGCCCAGCGCGCAGGCGGCGACGTTGTCCGGATGCCCTTCGATCCGCGCCGACTCTTCGAGCACCCGCGCGCGGTCCCATCCGCAGTTGCCCAGGGCGGAGGCGATGACCACGCCGGCGGTTACCGCCGCCGCGCTGGAGCCCAATCCCTTGCCCAGCGGAATGTCGTTGGAAATCTCCAGCTCCAGCGGCGTGCGCGCCCCGCAGCGGACCGCCGCCTGCCAGATCAGATTATCCTCGCCGCAGGAAATCTCCCCGGCATCGCGCCCGCTGGCCCGGATCCGCAGGGTATCCGACTCGCGAAAACGGCATTCCAGATACATCCCGGCCGCCAGAGCGAGGCCGTCGAAGCCCGGGCCGAGGTTCGCGCTCGAGGCGGGCACGCGGACCCTCCGCCAGTCACGCATCGATCCTCACCTTCTGGCCCTGGCGGCAGGATTGATACACGGCTTGCACCAACTGCAGCGCGCGGAAGCCCTCTTCGCCGGATACCACCGGATCGCGGTTCTCGCGAATCGCCGCGCCAAAATCCAGAAACTGCCGCTCAAACGGCGTCAGCGAAATGGCCATGGGATCGCTTGCGCCGGTTGCAGCGCGGGCCGCCACCGGAGCGCCGGCGTCGCCCTCCACATCCCACGCCGTAAGCTGGTCGCCGGTAATGACCGCCGAGCCTCTGGTGCCGTGAATTTCGACCCGCTCCGGATAACCGGGACGGATCGCGGTGGAGGCTTGCACCACTCCGATGGCGCCGGAGCGGTAGCGCAGCAGCGCGCTCACCACGTCTTCCGATTCGATTTTATGCGCCGCGCCCAGCTCCCATTCCCCGTGCACATGACTCACCGGACCGCACAGCCACAGCAGAATATCGATCTGGTGAATGGCCTGATTGATCAGCGCGCCGCCGCCCTCCACTTCCCAGGATCCCTTGATGGGCCGCGCATAATACTCGTCCGAGCGCCACCACTTCACGTATGCGTCGGCCTGGAGAATTTTTCCGAGCCGCCCGGTGTCGATGGCCGGTTTGAGAAACAGGCTGGCGTCATCGAAACGGTGCTGGCTCACCACGCCCAGCCGGATATTGGCCGCCCGCGCCAGCTCGATCATCCGCCGCGCGTCGGCCAGCTCGATCGCCATCGGCTTCTGCACCTGAACGTGCTTGCCGGCGGCGGCGCAGCGCTCCACCGCGGCCAGCCGGAAGTTCGGGAAGGTGCAGACGTCGACGAAATCGACGTCTGCGCCGGAGCAGACCTCCTCCCATCGTTCGGCGAAGCGGATGCCGTAGCGCTCGGCGAAGGCCCGCCCGAAGGCGGCGTGTTCGTCGCTGCAGACGGCGACCTCGTAGCCGATGTTGCGGTAAGCCTGCACGTGCTTGTGTGCAATGGCGCCGGTGCCGATGATTCCTACTCGCATATAAGGATTTATTCTGTCATGTTTTCCCGCTAGAATACGGTCATGGATGCGACGACAATGGCCGCGGCGAGGCATCGCCCGCTGGAGATGCCGGCCTGGAAGAGCGCGGTGAGCTGGGCCGGCGCGCTGGTCACGGCGCTGCTGTTCCTCAGCGCCGGCCTGTGGAAGATGAGCGATCCGTTCGGCTGGTCCAGAATGCTCGAGCAGCTTCTGATGCCTTACCAGTTCAGTATGCCGTCCACCTTGGCGCTGGCCATCGGCGAAACGGCGGCGGGAGTTCTGGTGTTGATCCCGCGCTTCCGCCGATGGGGATCGCTACTGGCCTCGCTGCTGCTGGTCGTGTTCATGATTTATATCGGATATAACTATTCGGCGCTGATCGGGCGCGATTGCAGTTGTTTTCCGTGGGTGAAGCGGGCCGTGGGCCCGGCGTTCTTCGCCGAAGACGCGGGGATGCTGCTGGCGGCGGTTCTGGCGGGATGGTTCGCAAAGCCGGTGGACTCGTGGAAGCGCGCGGCGGCGGTCACCGCGGTCATCGCGCTGTGCGCGGGAGGCAGCTACGCCTTCGCGCTTTCGCGGCAGACGGGCGCGAAAGCTCCCGACTCGATCACCGTGGATGGCAAGCCGTATTCGCTGCAACATGGAACCATTTTCCTGTTCTTTTACGACCCCAATTGCAGCCATTGCGACGCGGCGGCGCGAGGCATGGCCAAGCTGCACTGGCGGAGCGACGTGCGGATCATCGGAATCCCCACCTCGATGCCGCAGTTCGCCGCTTCCTTCATTCACGATACCGGGTTGAAGATGCAAACCTCGCTCGATCTGGAGACGTTAAAGAAAATTTTCCCCTTCGGCGATCCGCCCTATGGAGTTGCGCTGGAGAACGGACGGGAAACGGGTCCCGTGTCGCATTTCGATGAAAATGGCGGCGCAGAACCCGCTGCCACGCTGCGAAAACTGGGACTGATCGAGTAGCGCGAGAGTTGCCCGTCGCCTTCGCCGGCGCGCGAGCTGCCTGAGTTATCATTGCCACATGCACCGCATATCCCTCGGCGCGGCGCTGTTCGCCGCGTTCGCCCCCGCTCTGATCACCGCCGCGCCCAAGACCGAGATCGGATCGATCAACGGCGCCGCGTTCCGCATCGATGTTCCCGAAAACTGGAACGGGAGCCTGGTGGTCTACTGCCACGGCTACGCGGCCGAGCCGGTGAAATATGATGCCCGGCCGATCGCCCCTTTCCTGGCCGTCTTCACCGAGGAAGGCTACGCCGTGGCGCAATCCGGCTACGCGGCCGGAGGCTGGGCGGTGGAGCAGGCTGTGGTCGATACGGAAAGCCTGCGCCGCTATTTTCTGGACAAATACGGCAAACCCAGGCGCACCTTCGTCACCGGCCACTCCATGGGCGGATTTCTGACGATGATGTTAATGGAGCGCTATCCGACCACCTATGACGCCGCGCTGCCGCTGTGCGGGCCGCTCGCCGCGCCGGAGTGGTTTATGTCCCGCGGCGCCTTCGACAGTTACGTCCTTTTCAACTATTATTTCCCGGGAATTTTGCCGGAACCCACGAAAATTCCCAGGGATTTCGTGAAGACCACCAACAACAAGGAGCTGATCGCCCGCATCGAGCGGGCGCTTGATGCGGCGCCGGAAAAGGCCGCGTCCCTGCGCCGTTTCCACGACGGCAATCTTAAAAACAACCAGGATCTGGCGGCGACCACGGCGTTTCTGGTCTATCTGATCAAGGAACTGAACGACCGCGCCGGCGGCAATCCGTTCGATAATCGCAACACCATCTACAACGGCACGCTGGACGACGCCAGGACGAACGCGGAAATCCAGCGTTACGCCGCCGATCCCAAGGCGCAGGAGTATCTTCAGACCTACTACACGCCGACCGGCCGGATCTTGAATCCGATGCTGGCCATCCACACCAGCTACGATCCGCTGGTTCCGGTCTGGATTCCCAACAGCTATCAAACCACGGCGGAAACCGCCGGCGACGGCGATTTATTCGTCCAGCAGTATGTGAATCACGACGGCCACTGCGCGATTCTGCCCAACGAAATCCGCCGCGGATTTTCGGAGCTGCTCGATTGGAAGGAACGCGGAGTGCGGCCCGCCGGCGGCGAAGTGCCGGCCAAAAAGTGAGGCGGGGCGGAGCTGGCTCCGGGGGAATCGCGGAGCCGCAGGCGCCTTTAGCTCTTGGTCCGGCTGAACAGATTGAGCAGGCCTCCGAGCGGCGCGCTCTTTTTGGCCGTCCCGGTACGCCCTCCCAGCCGGTCGGCGAGCTGCATGATGCCTTTGCCGAAGACCGTGCTGGACGGCGCGGGCTTTCCCTCCAGCAGCGACTTCTGCACCGCTTCGTAATCGCTTGGCAGAATGTCGAAGACTTCGGTATGCAGCGCGGTCCCGATCACTTCGCGGCTCAATCCCACGTCGCGGTAGTAGCGATTCACCAGCAGCCGGATCTTCCATCGGCCGATGCGGTTGGTGTCCAGATACGACAGCGCGCGCTGCGCGGCTTGTAACGCGGGAAGCTCGTTGGTGGTCACCAGCAGCAGTTCGTTGGCGAGCCGAGCCGTATTCAGATTCCAGTCCCCGTAAACGCTGCCGGTATCCACTACGATGACATCGTAGGCGTGCCGGGCATATTCCAAAATGGGCGAGGCGTCGTGCAGCTCCGCCGTTCCCTCTACCATCAGTTCCGGAGCCAGCAGCACATCGACGCCGGAGACGTTGGTGACCATGGCGTCCCACAGATCCGAATCGAGCTCATGGGCGCGCTGCAGCGCGTCGAGGAAGCTGAAGGTCGATTTGATTTTCAACAGGAACGACATGGTTCCGGCGAACGGGTCCAGATCCGCCAATAAGATTTTCTTGGCGCCGAGGCGTTTCCATTGAAAGGCCAGGTTGCAGGCGATGGTGGTGGCGCCGCAGGCTCCCTTGGCCGGCATGACCGCGAAAATCTTGGCCGCTTCCTTGGCGGGCTGATCCCCGCCCGGCTGAAGGCGGGCGAGTTTGGCCAGCGCAGCTTCCAGTTGATCGGCGGTGAACGGCTGGATCAGAAAATCGACCGCGCCGGCGCGCAGGCAGCGCAGGATCAGATCCGAATCGTCGCCGGCGAGCACCGCGATGACCGGAACCGCCGTCTCCAGACGCGTCATTTCGCCGAGCAGTTGCAGCGCCTGCTCGGAGTCCGAGATCATGTCGAGAAAAACTAGGTGCGTGCCGCCGGTCAGCGTCGGGCCGAGGTCGCGCGGCGAGGGATAGGCGTTCACTTCGAGAATCGAGGCGCCGGCAAGATGGCCCGCCAACAGGGGCGCTAACTCCTGCCGGATCCGCGGCATGGGGGAGATCAAAACGGCGCGCCGGGAGCTTGGGGCGGAGCCCTCACGATGCTGCATGGCCTGTCATCCCCTACGCCGCCCGCTTTCGGACCAGTTTGGAATCCGTTCCAAAGAAGTAATTTCGACTAGAAGCGATCATAACATGAGAACCTCGCCTGCATCCGCGAACTAAAAAAAAAGACGCCGGCGGGCGATAAGACCCGTGCTGGCAAATCGATTCACGGAGGGGAAACGTGGTAATCGCGGAAGAAAGCGCGAACCGGGTTCACACGGCGAACGGTACGGAGGACGCTCGCGGCGTTTTGGTGTGCGATTCGCAGCCGGTGACGATGGAAGGTGTGCGCGCCATACTGGAGGGCTGCGCGGACCTGAAATATCTGGCCGGATGCGATTCGCTGGAACGCGCCATGGATTTGTCGCAACAGAACCCGCCAGACGTTTTGTTAATGGATAAGGCATTCGGCATCCAGGCCGTTCTGGATTGGCTGGCGCCGCCGGCGGATCAGCCGGAGCTGCCGCACGGCTCCTCCAGGACGGCGGTGGTGGTCTGGGGCGTGTCGGTGAGCGAAGCCGAAGCGCTGCGTCTGCTGCAAGCGGGAGCGCGCGGAATCCTGCGAAAGACCGCGGCGGTCGGTTCCATTCTCGCCTGCCTGCGGGCCGTCGCCGCCGGGCGAAGCTGGATGGAGGACAGCGTCTTTCGCGATCCCTGCCGCGCGGAGGGCCACCCCCGCAGCGAGCTGACCCCGCGCGAGCAGCAGGTTTTGGAGCTGGTCGAGCAGGGTTGCAAAAACAAGGAAATCGCCCAGGAGCTGGGCATCCGGCCCGGCACCGTAAAGATCCATCTGAAGCATATCTTCGAAAAGACCGGCATTCGCGGGCGCTACGGCCTCGCGCTGAATGGATGGCGGGAGCGGATACCGGCCTGACTGGCTCCGCCCTGTTATCCTGGGAGGATCGTGCGTTGCCTGCTGCTCCTTCTTCTGGCGGTCTCCGCCCGCGCGCAATCTCCTCTGATCAAGATTCTCTCCGGCGAGCTCGATCGCAACTTCTCCATCCTCCAGGAAAAGGCTGACCCGGCGCCGTACTTCCTCGGCTACGAGGTCATCGACGACGAGAACGATATCATCGTCGCCAGCCGCGGCTCCATCGACGCCCAGAACCACGGGCGGCGGCGCCTGCTGGACGTGACCGTGCGCGCCGGAAGTCCAAAATTCGATAATTACCATCGCACCGGCAGCACGGACCGCATTCGCTTCACCAGCGCCACGCCGATTGCGCTCGACGATAACCCGCTTTCGATCCGCCGCTCGCTATGGCTGGCGACGGACCGCGTCTACCGGGCCGCGTCCGACCGTCTGGTGCGGATCACAGCCGACGAGAAGCTGCACGCCGCCGCCGGCGACGACTCCGCCGATTTCTCGAGCGAAACGCCGCAGGTCTTCTTCAGCGCGGCCCCCGCCTATAAGTTCGACGCGGCCGATTGGGCCAGGCGCCTGCGCAGGCTCTCCGCCGGATTCGACCAATATCCGGGGGCGTTGAACTCCGCCGTCGCCGTCGAAGCCGAACGCGTCCAAACGGCGCTGGTTACCAGCGAAGGAACGCGCCTGGAGTTCGGCCGTTTGTTTGCCCGCCTGGTGATCACGGCGCGCGGCAAAGCCGGCGACGGCATGGATCTCAGCACGATGGAGACCTTCGAGGCGGATGATCCCTCCAAACTGCCGAATGACGCGAAGATTCTCGCCGCCGTCGAAAAAACAGGAAAGACTCTTTCGGATTTGTTGCGGGCGCCGCCGGCGGATCCCTTTGTCGGCCCGGCGATTCTCTCCGGCCGCGCCGCCGGCGTCTTTTTTCACGAGATCTTCGGCCACCGCATCGAAGGCCACCGCCAGAAGGACGAAGCCGAGGGCCAGACGTTTACCAAAAGCGTCGGCAAGCCCGTGCTGCCCGAATTTCTTTCGGTAATCTTTGATCCTACGCGCGCCGACTTTCAAGGCACGGCGCTGAACGGCCATTATCTTTATGACGACGAGGGCGTCAAAGCTCGGCCGGTCGAGGTGGTCGACCGTGGAATTCTCAAGACGTTTTTAATGTCGCGCTCGCCGATCCAGGGCTTTGATCATTCCAACGGCCACGGCCGCCGCTCTCCGGGATTCGAAGTCGTTTCCCGCCAGTCGAATCTGTTCGTCGAATCCTCCAAGACGGTCAGCGACGCGGAGCTGCGCAGGATGCTGATTGAGGAAGTGAAGCGGCAGGGCAAGCCTTACGGTCTGTTCTTCGACCAGGTGGTGAGCGGATACACCACCACGGCGCGGCGCGGCTTGCAGGCCTTCACCGTGGTTCCGCTGGTGGTCTATCGCGTGTATCCCGACGGGCGGCCCGATGAGTTGATTCGCGGCGTCGATATCGTGGGCACGCCGCTGGCGAGCTTTGCGAAAATCGTGGCGACCTCGGACCGCATGGAGGTTTTCAACGGCATCTGCGGCGCCGAATCCGGCGATGTTCCCGTCTCGGCCATCGCTCCGGCGATTCTTGTCTCGGAGATCGAGGTGCAGCGCAAGGAACGCTCGCAGGACCGGCCGCCGTATCTGAGCCGCCCGCCGGCGGAGAACCCGCAATGACGCGCTGGCTTCTGCTGCTTCTGCCGGCCGCCGCGCTGTGCCAGTCCGCGGAGGACGACGTGGTGTTGCGGGCCATGCGCGATGAGATGGACCGTTCGCGCCAGCTTCGGGTGGTGGCCGGCGGGGGCGACGACATTCCGTATTTCATCAGCTATTCGCTCACCGATCAGGAAACGTTCCGCGTCAGCGCTTCCCTGGGCGCGGTGGTGAGCGTGGAGCGGAACCACACGCGCGTGCCAGTGATCCAGGTACGCGTGGGCAGCTACGATTTCGACGACACCGGCCATATTTTCAGCGGCTTCTACAGCGGCTCGCGCTTCGACCTCCAGTGGCCGCTCGACGACAACTACAATACTCTGCGCGAATGTTTTTGGCTGGCGACCGACCGCGCTTACAAGGCCGCGCTGGAATCGATGGCCCGCAAGCGCGCCGCGCTCAACAGCGCCAGCGCGCCGGCCGAAAAGCTGGCCGATTTCGCGCGCGCCGATCCGGTGAAAAGCCTGGCCAAGGTGACCCGTCAGAAGCTCGACGCGGCGGCCCTGGAGGCGCGCGCGGTGAACCTGTCGGCGGTATTCAACGCCTATCCGGAAGTGCTGGCTTCCGGGGTCGATTTCGAGGTGATCGACGGCGTCCAGTGGTTGCTGAACAACGAGGGCACCATGTTGCGGTATCCCGACCGCATCGCCCTGCTGGCGGCCAAGGCCGAAGGCCAGGCTCCCGACGGCGCGCTGCTGCGCGACGCCGCCGAGTTTCCATCGCTGAAAATCGGCGACCTCGCGCCGGAGCCCGAGATGCGCCAGGTGCTCGCCGCCATGGCCGAAAATATTCGCGCGCTGGCCAAGGCCCCCGCCGGCGAGGCGTATTCGGGTCCGGTGCTGTTTGAGCCGCGCGCGGCGGCGCAGTTGTTCGCGCAACTGCTGGGCGACAATGTCCGCATTCCGCGGAAGCCGCTGGCCGAGCCGGGACGCCAGGTGAATTTTCTCGCCAGCGAATTTGAAACAAAGCTTGGCTCGCGTGTTTTACCCGCCTGGATGGACGTAAAGGACGATCCGACGCAGCAGTCGTTTCAGGGCAAGCCGCTCGCCGGCTACGAACAGTTCGATCTGGAAGGCGTTCCCGAAAAACCGGTGTCGCTGATCGAAAAGGGGGTTCTGAAGAATTTCCTCACTACGCGGCAGCCCATCAAAAATTTTCCGGAATCGAACGGGCACGCGAGAATGCCGGGCGGCTACGGCGCGGCACGCGCCGCGATCACCAATCTTTTCGTCAGCGCGGCCGAATCCGTTCCGCTCGCCGATCTCAAGCAGAAGCTGATCGACCTGGTGAAACAGAGCGGCAAGCCTTACGGCATGCTGGTTCGCAAGCTGGATTTTCCGTTTTCCGGCGGAGCGGGCGAACTGCGGGCCCTGGCGCAGGCCAGCTCGCAATCGGGCGGTTCGGCGATGCCGGTGAGCCCGCCGCTGTTGGTCTACCGCGTCTATCCCGACGGCCGCGAAGAACTGGTGCGCGGCTTGCGCTTCCGCGGCGTGTCCACGCGCTCGCTGCGCGATATTCTGGCGGCTTCGCGTGAAATTGCGCTGTTCGATTTCGTGAACAACGCCGCGCCGCTCGCGCTGATCGGAGCCGGAGGTTATCTGGCGCCGACGGCGGTGATCGCGCCGGGCGTGCTGTTCGAGGAGATGGAATTCGAACCGGCGCGCGAGCCGTTGCCGAAGCTCCCCATCGTGCCGCCGCCGGCGGGAAATTGAGAAAATCAGGCGCGGGACAGCCCAGCCAGCGCCGGGCGGCATCTACTGCGCCGCGTAGTAATTGCCCACCAGCTCCGCCACCCGGCCGATGGCGTCTTCCAGATACGTTCCCACGCCGTAATGCTGGGCCGTAAATACGCACAAAACGATATTGCGCGACGGGCTTTCTAAAATTCCCACGTCATTGGCCACATAGGGCAGGAAATCGCCGGTTTTGTGCGGCAGGCGATATCCGGTCACATACTTCGGCAGCCGCGACGAATAGACCTGGCCGCGCATGATGGCCAGCATCTGATCGCTCGCCGCCTGATTCACCACCTGGCCGCGCTTGATCATTTCAAGCAGCTTGCCCATTTCCCGCGGCGACGATAGTCCGAACGGCGTTTTGCCTTCGCGGTGAAATTCGTCGCGCGATGGCGCCGCCGCCAGCGCCGCGAACCATTCTTTGCCGGTCCGCTGCGCGCGAATGGTTTTAAATCCAAGCCGGTCCATCTCGCGGTTGAGCGCCTCCGGACCTCCGATTTTGCCGTACATCAGATCGGTCGCGGTATTGTCGCTGACGATAATCATCAAGGTGAGCAGATCCTTGATCGTCAGATTCGCGCCGGCGTCGAGCGACCGGATCACCCCCGTCCCGGGCCGCTTATCTTCTTCTTTGATGACGACGCGATCGGCCAGCGAAAACTTGCCTTCGTTGATCTGGCGGAACGATTCGACCATGAGCGGGATCTTGATCACGCTCATCGTGTCCATCGGCTCATCGGCGTTGATCGCGATTTCATCGCCTGTTTCCAGGCACTTCATGTAAATCCCCCATTTCGCGTTCACCGATTTCGTGATCCGCTCGATATTGGCCTGCAACCGCGCCAGCGGCTTCCGCGGCGGCTGCGCCGCCAGGGTCATCGATGCGATCAAAACTAAGGCAACGTTTCTCATTTCTACAACCTTAATACGAAATGCTAATTCGCACACCTGGCGACGATTTCGAGAATCGCCTCGCCGAACCGCTCCGCCTTCTTTTCGCCGATTCCGGACACCTCGCACAACTGCGCGAGCGTTCGGGGAGCACGGCGGCAGATCGCATCGAGCGTCGAATCGTGCAGGATCACGTAGGGCGGCGTCCCGATTTCTTTCGCCAGGTCGCGGCGCCACTGCTTCAGTGCATCGCGCATCTCTGAATGCGCCGGCGCATCGATCGCCGGCTTCGCCGCAACGCGCGAGGATCGCTTTCCGGCCGGCGCGCCGCTGATCCATTCGGGGATGGCGCCGCAGCGGTCGCAGGCATTGCACCGCTCCCACTTCGGTGTCTCGCCGAAGTGCAGGCAAATCTGCCGGTGGCGGCACTCCTCGCTTTCGGCAAATCGCCGCATCGCGTGGTAGCGCTGCCAGGCCCGTTGTTTTTCCTGGTGGTCCTGAAGCTGAGCGATGAAATGCGCCAGTAGTCCGATGTCGCGCCTCTGCCAGAGGAGGACGCAATCGGCCGGGAGCCCGTCGCGTCCGGCGCGCCCGGCTTCCTGATAATACTGCTCCAGCGATTTCGGCAGCGAAAGGTGCAGCACGGCGCGGACGTCCGGCTTATTGATCCCCAGGCCGAAGGCGACGGTGCCGACCAGAATCCGCTTTTCCCCGGCCATCCACGCTTCCTGATTCCGCTGGCGCCTCGCGTTATCCATCTGGCCGTGATAGGCGACCACCGGATGTCCCTTGCGCGACAGAAGCGCTTCGGTTTCCTCCACGGCGCGAATGGTCGGCGCGTAGAGGATGACGTTGCCTTCGTCGTAATATTCGAGCGCGGAAAACAGGAGCCGGTCCTGATCGCGGGGGCCGCAGGGATGGACCACGTATCGCAAATTCGGCCGATGAAAGCTCATGGCGAATTTCGCGGGATCGCGCAGCCTCAGTTGCGCGATGATGTCGTGCCGCACGGCGCGCGTGGCGCTGGCGGTAAAGGCCGCCACCGGCGTTTCCGGAAACCATTCGCGCAAGGCCCGCAGTTGCCGGTATTCGGGGCGGAACTCATGGCCCCACTCGGAGATGCAATGCGCTTCGTCGATGGCGAAAAAGGCCAGCGGAACACGCTTCAGCCATTCGAGCGAATCGGCGCGCACCAGCCGTTCCGGAGAAAGATAGATCAGCCGGAAGCTGTTCCGCGACGCCTGCCGGATGATTTCGCGCTGTTCGGCGGCGTTCATCGAGCTATTCAGGAACGCCGCCGGGATTCCGGCCTGCTGCAACTGCGCGGCCTGATCCTGCATCAGCGCGATCAACGGACTGACCACCACGCAGGTCCGCTCCATCGCCACAGCGGGAAGCTGGTAGCACAGCGATTTTCCTCCTCCGGTGGGCATCACCACGGCCACATCGCGGCCGGCGAGAATTGCCCGCACGATGGCTTCCTGACGCGCGCGGAATCCGGAGTACCCCCAGTGTTTTTTGAGCAGGCCGATGAGATCCACGGCGGCGGCCAGTCAACTCACCGATTTTTTCCCGAATCTCCACAGCCCGGCCAGCACCAGCGCCGCGTCCATCAGGGCCAGCACGGCGATGATCGCGCCGGTGGAGATGTGCGGATACTGCGGCGCGAGCGTTCCCCGCAATCCCTCGCTTGCATAGACCAGCGGATTGATCAGCACGGCTTTTTGCAGAACGGGGAAGCTCGCCAGCGCTGCCCAAGGATAATAGACGCAGCCGAACATCATCATCGGCGCAAGGATGATGCTGAACATCAGTCCGATCTGGGTCTGCCCGACGCTGCATCCAAGCGTCAGCCCGCCGGCCGAGGAGAACAGCGCGACCAGCACGGCGATCAGCAGCACCAGGCCGAGATGGTCAGTCGAGATCCCCAGGCCGGAGCCAAGCAGCCAGCGCGCCGGCAGCGTCACCACGGCTCCGGAAACCAGCGCGTGCAGCGTCCCGGACAGAATTTTTTCAACCGCCAGCCACTCGATGCGGATCGGCGCAAGAAGGCGATCCTCAATTTCGCGCGTGAACTGAAACTCGGCGATCAGCGGCATCGCCACCGCCTGCACCCCGGTCATGGTCATGGAGATCGCGATGATTCCAGGGAGCAGGATTCCTTTGTAGCTGGCCGACATCATTCCGGTGCGCGTCAGCACCTGCCCGAAGACGAAGACGAACATCAGCGGCTGGAGCATGGTTTGCAGCAGGGTCGCCACCAGGTTGCGCCGCGCCACGTGCACGTCGCGGGAAAACAGCGCGAAAAACGTCTTGCCGTTCATTGCCGAAGGCTCCTTCCGGTGTGATGCAGAAACAGATTTTCCAGGCTCGGCTCGGAGATGTGGACATCGCGCAGCTCCACCGAGGATTCCGCGGCGGCCGCGACGATCTCGGAAATCAGCGATCCGCCGCGATCGGCGTAAACGTCGATGCCCTCGCCGTTCGGGCGCACTTCCGTGACGCCGGGGATCCGGCTCAGGCGCTCGATCAGGGCGGGCGGTGCGGAGCTGAAGCGAAGCTGCAACAAATAGCCTCCGGGAATCGACGCCTTCAGCTCCGCCGGCGTGCCCAGCGCGATCACTTTGCCGTGATCGACGATCGCCAGCCGATGGCACAGCGCGTCGGCCTCTTCCATGTTGTGCGTCGTAATCAGGATCGTTTTGCCGCGCGCATTATATTCGCGAATGATGGCCCACAGCAGCAGCCGCGTCTGCGGATCGAGCCCGGTCGAAGGCTCATCGAGAAACAAGACCTGCGGATCGTGCATCATGGCGCGCGCCAGCGACAGGCGCTGCATCATGCCTCCGGAAAATCCGCGGGTGAGATCGTCGGCGCGCGGCGTGAGCTGGAATCTTTCCAGCAGTTCGCTGGCGCGCTTCTGGCGCTCATGAGAAGCCATTCCGAAATAAGCTCCGTGAAACAGCAGAATCTCGCGCGCGGTCAGCGAAAAGTCCAAATTCGGCCGCTGTTGCACCACTCCGATCAGGCGCTTGGCCTGGACCTGCTGCCGCCACACGTCGAATTCGCCGATGTAGGCTTCGCCGCTCGACGGCCGCACGCGCGTGGTGAGAATCCCGACGGTGGTCGATTTGCCGGCGCCATTGGGTCCCAGCAGCCCGAAGATTTCTCCGCCAGCCACTTCGAGCGAAAGGCCGTCGAGCGCCACCACGTTCGGCGGCTTCGCTCCTTTAGGTTTTTTCCCGAAGCCGCCCGACAGCGCGGCTCCGCGCACCGCAAGCGGCGGAGGCGAGCTGTACACTTTCCGCAGATTGCGCGTGCGAATTCCAACCGCCATTTTGTTTCCTCCAACAGGTCCCCGGATTTTGGCAGGCGCCGCGGGCGCTTTCTCTTCCCGCTCCTGGATTCCGCTCGTCGTGGAGCCTTGAGTCGGCCCGTCTTGTACGTATTTTACCTTCAACTCAGTCCGGGATACGCGCTCCCGAGGAGTCGAATCGATGCACCTTATCGGGTTTGAATCGATACCATACCGTCGAATCGAACTCGAACCGCGCTCCCGCCGGGCAGCGGGCAGTGATCTGAGAAGATCCGTCGGAGACGACCACAATCGTTTCGTTGCCCATTTCCTCGGTGACATAAATTCGCCCCGGCGAGGCGCCGGCCTGAGCCGAGGCGGAGAGCTGAACATCCTCGGGCCGCACGCCCAAAATCACGCCATCGCGCTGGATCAGGTTCATCGAGGGGCTGCCGACGAACTGCGCGACGAACGTGTTCAGGGGCCGCTGATACACGTTCGCCGGCGTATCGAACTGCTGAATCTTTCCGTCGCGCATCACCGCGATGCGATGCGCCAGCGTCATGGCTTCGGCCTGATCGTGGGTGACGTAAATTGTCACAATCTTCAGTTCATGCTGCAAATGCTTCAGCTCCGCGCGCATCTCCACGCGGAGCCGCGCATCGAGATTCGACAACGGTTCATCCATCAGGAACGCCTTGGGCCTGCGAATGATCGCGCGGGCCAGCGCGGCGCGCTGCCGCTCGCCTCCGGAAAGCTGCCGCGGCAGATTCGCCAGCAGCCCGCTCAGCCCCAGCCGCGCCGCGACCTTTTTCACCTCGGCTTCGATTTCCGCCGCCGGACGCTTGCGCACGCGCAGCGGGTAGCCGATGTTCTGGGCGATGGTCATGTGCGGATAGAGCGCGTAGTTCTGGAACACCATGGCGATATCGCGCTCGCGCGGATCGCGCCGCGTGATGTCTTCCCCGCACAGCCGGATCGTGCCCTCATCCGGCGTTTCCAGCCCCGCGATCATCCGCATCAGCGTGGTTTTGCCGCATCCCGATGGCCCCAGCAAAACGACGAATTCGCCGGCGCAAGCCGAAAGAGAGACGGCGCTGACGGCTTCGCGCGCGCCGAATCGTTTGGTGATGCCGGTGATTTCGAGCACTTATCCTTTCACCGCCCCGAGCGACAATCCCCTCACCAGATACTTCTGCGCCGCGGCCGCGAAAACCAGCACCGGGATCATGGCGACGACTCCGGCGGCACTCATCGCTCCCCATTTAATCTCATATTGCGTCACCCGCGAGGCGATGCCCACCGGCAGCGTCATCGCCGCTTCGGTCTGGGTGAGAATCAGCGCGAATAAAAATTCGTTCCAGGCGACCACCAGGCAGAACACGGCTGTTGCCGCCAGTCCCGGCCTCACCAGCGGCAGCACGATCCGCAGCAGCGCTCCCGCGCGCGATTCGCCGTCGAGCATCGCCGCCTCTTCGATCTCTTTCGGCACCTCCTCGAAAAATCCGCGCATCATCCAGACGACAAACGGCAGATTGAACCCCGTGTAGACGATCGCCAGCCCGGTCAGGGAGTTCAGCAGGCGCGCCTGGCGCAGCATCAGGAACAGCGGCACGATCGTCACGATCGGCGGCAGCATTCGCGTCGAAAGAATCCAGTCTCCGATGCGGTGGTCCCATTGCCGCGGCCACTCGAAACGGGCCAGTCCGTAAGCCGCGGGAACGCCGATCGCCAGCGCCGCAAGGGTGGAAATCGCGGCCAGCAGGACCGAATTTTCGAAATACGCCGCGAACGATCCGCCCGCGAAGGCGTCTCTATAATGCTCAAGCGTCGCCGTAAACCCGATCCATTGCGGCGGATACGCGAACTGATCCACCTCGCGCTTCAGCGAAATCGTGAGCAGCCAGTAAACCGGCGCCAGCGCGATGAACACCGCGGCCACAGCCGCCAGATAAGGAACCAGCGCGGCGGCTTTGCGGGCGGCCTCATACCATCCGGCGCGCGTGCGCTTCATCGGGCCCTCATCGCCCGCAGCAAGCCTCGCGAAAAGAGCAGGGTCGCCGCAAGCAGCACGAATGACATGGCCGCCGCGTATCCGAAGTTCGAAAAGCGAAACGCGGTTCGATAAATATACAGGCTGACCGTCTCGGTGGCCGTCCCCGGACCACCCTGCGTCAAGATGAAAATCTGATCGAAGATCCGCACCAGGTCCATGGTGCGCAGCAGCAGCGCGAGGACGATGGTCGGCTTCAGCAGGGGAAGCGTGACGTCGCGGAAAATGCGCCACGCGCCCGCGCCGTCCACGCGCGCCGCTTCCAGCGGCTCCGGCGGAATCGCCTGCAAGCCCGCCGAGAGCAGCAGAAACAGAAACGGCGTCCACTCCCAGACATCCACCAGAATCACCGACGCCAGAGCCGAAGACTCGCCGCTGGTCCAGGTCAAATCCGCCGTGTGAAAGCCCAGCCGCCGCAGGGTTCCATTCAACACTCCGAACTGCGGGTTATAGATCAATCGCCAGGCGACCGCCGCCACCACCGGCGGCAGCAGCATCGGGATCAGAAGCGCCGTCCGGAAAAACATCCGGCCGCGCGCCAGCGAATCGATCAGCAGCGCCAGCGCCAGGCCCAAAAGGAACTCGATCGACAGGGCGGACAGGGTCAGCCAAATGGTTTGAATCGACGCCGTCAAAAACAGCCGGTCGGTGAACAGGCGCGTGAAATTCCTGCGGTCGGCTGCCGCCAGCTTCACCGAATAGATCAATGGATAAATCGAAAGCGCGAGCAGCACAACGAGTGAAGGCAGAACCCACGGGAAACCTTCAGGGATGCGTCGCCGATTCATTGCGCTCTAAAATTTTCTGGATCGAATCCGCCGCTGCGTTCAACGCGGCCCGCGGGTCCATCGCGCCGTCGTTCGCCTTGGAAAGATAGATCCCGAAGCTGTTTTCGATCTCGTTCCACTCCGCCGTCCGCGGGCGCGGGCGCGCCGATTCAAGCGAGGCAAGCTGAGCCGGATAAGACCGGAACTTCGCCATCAGGTCGGGCGATTGAAAGATGCTGCGCCGCGTCGGCGGATTGCCCTTCAGCGCCGCCTGCTTCATCTGCGCGGGTTCGGTCGCCCAATAGATGAAATCGAACGCATCGGCGGCGTGCTTTGATCCGGCGGGCACCGCCACCAGCCACGCGCCCAACTCCCCCACTCCCGGATCGCGCTCGCCCGGCATCTGGGAAAATTCGATTTTGCCCACCACTTTCGACTTGGCCGGATCGTCCATCGCCGCGATCCAGGCCGGCCAGTTGATGCTCATCGCCGCGGTTCCCTGCAAAAGGTGCGCGGAAACCTCGTCGGCGTTGAATCCGGCGTATCCGGGCGGCGAATATTTTCCCAGTTCGAGCATGAACCGGAGCGCCTCCACCGCCGGCGGCGAATTGCAGACTGCGCGGTTTCCCTCCATCACGCCGCCGCCGAAGGCCCACAGCAGCGGCATAAAATCGGCGACCACCGCGTTGCCCGGCGCGGCGCGCATCACGTATCCGTACATTTTTTCGCCTTCGCCGATTTTCTTGGCTGCAACCAGAACGTCGTCCCATGTTTTCGGCGCGGCGAGCCGGTATTTCTCGAACAGATCCTTTCGATAGAAAAATAGCTGCGCGTTTCCGACATACGGAAGCGCCAAATATGCGCCGGTTTTATACGGATTGCGGCACACCTCGAGGCACGTCGAAACAAAATCCGAATCCGGATCGCGCGGCAGCCGGGCCAGATCCGCCGCCATGCGCGGAAACCACGGATCGTCGAGCATGATCACGTCATAGGCGCCGGTGCGGCTGGTTAAATCGAGCTGTTCCTTTTCGAACAGGTTGGCGTACGGCAGCTCCACGACTTCGATGCGCGCGTGGTTGGCCTCGCCCCACTCTTTCGCGGCCGCCTTGAGCGCGGTTCCTTCCACGCCGGCGTTCACCGCGATGGTCAGCGATCGTTGCGGGGTTCGCGAGCAGGAAAGAAGGAAGGCGGCTAGGAACAGCGCCGGCGCGGCATTCCGCATCCGAAATGTTGAAAACGGAATTTCCGCCAAGTCCACCCCGTGAGTTTAACGCAACCGGTATAGAATCGAAAACTCGGTGCGGCCGGTTTCTTCATATTGCGCGAACCAGCCCGCCAGATAAGGCTGGCGCGCGAGCGCGAGCGGCGGATTCAGAATGCCGAGCCCATCGACCACCCACGACGGGCGCGATCGCGCAAGCTCGGCCCGATTCGGCGCCGTGAAGGCGGGCGCGACTTCTTCGGTTGAAAACAAATGCCGGTCGGCGAGGACGCCCGAGACCGGCTGGCTTTCCAGGAATCGCGTGCCGGCGGGCAGGCCCGAATATATAAAGATGTCCGGCCGGAATCCCCAGACAAACAGCGTATCGCCCGGCCTGGCGCGGCGGTCCAGCTCGCGCGCGGCCTGCTTGCTGTCGCGGTCCAGCGCCAGATCGCGCGATCGGGCCAGCGTAAAATACGCCGGCGCAAAACGCACGGCCGGAATCGCCAGCAGCGCGATGAGCAACAGCGGACGGACCGGCCCGCGAAAATCGCAAGCCCAGCCGCGCGCGGCGATCACGGCCAGCGGCGGCAGCAGCAGGAAATAATAGCGCGGAAAAAATCGCAGGCCGAGGATCACCCCGGCGGAGGAAAGCGCGATCCACGCAATCAGGCGCCATTCCATCTTTTGCCGCAGCGCGAGAATTACGCCGGCGACGAGCGCCGCCTGGAATCCGCAGAAATTGGCGGTGCGCTTCAATCCCTCGGCGACCGGATCATGGACAAACGTGTTCGCGGCATAAATCGATCCCCACTGCCACGCCTGGCGATAATAATCGCCGGCCGAGCCTTGCGTCCACATCCACAACAGCGTGATCGCGTTCGGCGCGGCGAATCCAGCCAAAAGCATCGGCGCTGCCCGCCACTGCCAAAGCAGGCACGCCAGCAAAACAAAAATCGCCTTTGAGCTGCACAGCAGTCCGATCCCGCACAGCGCGCCGCTGAAGAACGGCCGGCCGCGCCAGGCAAAATAGATGGCGGCGAGATGCGGCAGGATCAGCAGCATATCCGAGGCGAGCGGGATCACGGCCGAGGGCAGCCCGAAGGTCAGAAAAAACGCGGTGAAAATCGCGGCCAGCAGCCCTTCCCGTTCGCCCCATTTGAGGCGCGAGGCCAGATACGCCGCCGCCGCGGCCAAAATGACGTAAGCCGCGCCCAGCAGGCGGAGCGGTACTCCGGCACGCGCGCCGCACAGCAGATCGACCCAGGCCACCAGCGGCGGCTTGTCGAACCAGACTTCCTTATAAAGAGTTTTCCCGCGCGCAACCTGCATGGCGGCGGCCAGCGGCAGGTTGTCGTCGGCCCACAGCAGGCGGGAATGAAGAAGCCGGGCGGCAATCACCACCGCCGCGATCAGCGCAAAGACGACCCGGCGGTTCACGCGCTCCATGCCATCGCGCTTCATGATAGCTGTTCATCGCGCCGCGGCGCGAGGTCAGGGAGCGCGATCGCCTACAGCAACTCCGACGTGCTGAAGAAAAACGCAATCTCCGCCGCCGCCGTCTCCGGCGCGTCCGATCCGTGCACGCAGTTGCGCTCGACCGACTGCGCGAAACGCCTGCGGATGGTGCCTTCGGCGGCGTTAGCCGGGTTGGTCGCACCCATCGTTTCGCGCCACTTCCGGATCGCGTCACGGGCTTCGAGCACCATGACCACCGCCGGGCCCTCGGTCATGAACTTCACCAGCGAGGCGAAAAACGGCCGCTCGCGATGCACCGCGTAAAATCCTTCAGCCTCCCTTTGGCTGAGCCGTTTCATCTTCATTCCGACGACGCGGAACCCGGCCGCCTCGATAATGCTGAGAATTTCGCCCGTCTGATTGGCGGCGACGGCGTCCGGTTTAATGATGGCAAAGGTTCGTTCCATTAGATTCGGGATTTGACTTTTTCTCCAATTTCCGCCGGCGTGGCGCACACCGTCACGCCCGCCGCCTCCAGCGCGGCGATCTTATCGGCGGCCTTTCCGCTGCCGCCCGAAATGATCGCGCCGGCATGGCCCATGCGGCGCCCCGGAGGAGCGGTCTGGCCGGCGATAAACCCGATCACCGGTTTTTTCACCTGCGCTTTGATAAACGCCGCCGCGGTCTCTTCCGCGTTGCCGCCGATCTCGCCGATCATCACGATCGCGCGCGTATCGGGATCCTCATTGAACAGCCGCAGCGCATCGGTGAACGTCGTCCCGATAATCGGGTCGCCGCCGATGCCGATGCAGGTCGATTGACCGATGCCGAGCTTGGTCAACTGGCCCACCGCTTCATAGGTCAGCGTGCCGGAGCGCGACACCACCCCGACGTGTCCCTGCAAATGAATGTGCGCCGGCATGATGCCGATCTTGCACTTGCCGGGCGAGATGATTCCCGGGCAGTTCGGACCGATCAGTCTCGTATTCGGCCGATTTTTTAAATAGCTCCAGGCGCGAATCATATCCGCGGCGGGGATTCCTTCGGTGATGCAAACCACCAGCGCGACGCCGGCGTCGGCCGCTTCCATGATCGCATCCGCGGCGAACGGCGGCGGAACGAAAATCACGCTGGCATTGGCGCCGGTCGCCTTTACGCCATCGGCGACCGTGTTGAACACCGGCAGATCCAGATGGGTCTGCCCGCCCTTGCCCGGCGTCACGCCGCCGACGACCCGCGTTTTATAAAGAATGGATTGCTGCGCGTGAAAGCTGGCTTCTTTTCCGGTGAATCCCTGGAACAGAACGCGCGTGTTTTCGTCAACCAGGATGCTCATTTCGCCAACCTCACCACTTTTTCCGCCGCGTCGCGCATTCCGTCGGCGACTGTGAAGTTCAACCCCGATTCCATCAGGATCTTCCGGCCCAGCTCGACATTGGTTCCCTCCATCCGCACCACCACGGGAACTTTGATCGAAAGCTCGCGCGCGGCGGCCACCACCCCGGTGGCCAGAGTATCGCAGCGCAAAATACCTCCGAAAATATTGATCAAAACCGCCTTGACCGCGGCGTCCGACAGCAGGATGCGGAAGGCGTTCCTGATCTGTTCGGCGTTGGCCCCGCCGCCGACGTCCAGAAAATTCGCCGGGCTGCCCCCCGCGTATTTGATAATATCCATGGTCGCCATTGCCAGCCCCGCGCCGTTGACCATGCAGGCCACGTTTCCATCCAGCTTGATGTAGTTCAGCCCGAATTTGGACGCCTCCACCTCCAGCGGATCTTCTTCGTTCAAGTCGCGCAGCTCGGCCAGATCCTTGTGGCGGAACATCGCGTTGTCGTCGAGATTGATCTTGGCGTCCAGCGCGTAAACCCGCTCGTCCCGGGTCACGATAAACGGATTAATCTCGGCCAGCGATGCGTCGAGCGATTCATTCGCCCGCGCCAGCGCCACCATCGCCGCGGCGGCCGCGCCGGCCGCCCCGCCCGTCAATCCGATGCCGAAAGCGAGCTTGCGCGCCTGAAAGGGCAGCAGCCCCAGGCCCGGCTCGATCGTTTCCTTCAAGATCCGCTCCGGAGTTTTCGCCGCGACTTCTTCAATCTCCACGCCGCCGTCAGCCGACGCCATAAAGACGTTTTTGCCGATCGCCCGGTCGAGCACGATGCCGAAATAGAGTTCTCTGGCGATGGGCAGCGTCTCTTCGATCAACAGGCGCTGCACCAGGCGTCCCTCCGGCCCGGTCTGGTGCGTCACCAGGGTCATGCCGAGCATCTTTTCGGCGATGGCCCGCGCTTCCGCAGCGTCTTTCGCGATCTTGACGCCGCCGCCTTTTCCGCGGCCGCCTGCGTGAATCTGCGCCTTTACCACGACGCTGCCGCCGATCCGTTGCGCGGCGGCTTCCGCTTCGCCGGCCGTCAGCGCCACTTCGCCGCGAGGCACGGGAACTCCGTGCCGGGCCAAGAGCGCCTTAGCCTGATATTCATGGATTTTCATTGTGAGGAGTGCTGAAAGACTCTAATATAGCGCACTCCGCGCAATCCGTAATCGAGGCCGCTGCCGCCGGTGAGCGCCGCCGTGATCCACGTCATCAATCGCGGCAGGCGCTCGTCCGCCCATCCGCACAGCCACAACAGCAGAACGAGAATAAAAATGATCTGGGCCGCCGTGCTCGCCTTGCCCCACAGCGAGGGCGGAAAACTTCGCAGCGTGGTGAAGGCGAATGCGCCCCCGGCGAAGGCCAGGATCATCAGATCGCGCCCCAGCACCAGCATCGCAAGCCAGGGCTGGATCGCATGGCCGAGCGCCAGCGTCAGGAAAGCGCCGCTGAGCAGGATCTTGTCCGCCACCGGATCGAGATACGCTCCCAGGCGCGAGGAAGCCTTGAGCCGCCGCGCCGTCCATCCGTCGAGCGCGTCGGTTACGCCTGCCAAAAAACACACCGCCAGCGCCATCTGGTAGTGGCGCCGCCACAGGAGCAGGAACAGATAAGGCGCCAGCGCCAGCCGCGCGGCGCTCAGGACGTTGGGGATCGATTTCACGCCGATGCCTTCATGCTAGCGTGGCGCCGCTGGGCCTGGACGCGCCAGCGCGGAGACCAGCGCGACCCGGTGGCTTGTGCCACTCTATAGGCAGATATGTACCGGCTCGCTTTCCTGCTGGCGCTGTGCCTTCAGCCGGACCCGCCCGAGGCTCGCGAGCTGGTCCGCCAGGCCGCGGCCGCCATCAAGCGATACCCCAGTTATCAGCTCGAATCGGTGATCCGGATCGAAATGCAGGGCGGCGCGATTCACACCAAAATGGAGATGCCCTCGTCGGTTTCCGTGCGCCGGCCGGATCATCTGCGCGTCCAAGCGCGCAGCCAGGCCGGGGTGGTCGATATCGCAAGCGACGGCGAATACACCTGGTATTACGTCTCGGCGGCGAAGCAATACGTCAAGCGGGCCGCCGCGGCCTCGCCCGAAGCGGCGGCGGGCAACATGGGAATTTTGCCGAATGGCCTTCCCGACGTTTCCCAATCGATTCAATCGGTGCGCATCACCGGAGAAGACACGCTCATCATCGGCGGCGAAAAGATGCCCTGTTGGGTGGTGGAAACCATTTTCGGCAAAATTGTTTTGATCGACCCGCCCATTCTCGTCGACAAAGGAAGGCAGGTTTCCTGGATCCGCAAAAGCGACTCGCTGTGCCTGCAAAATACGTTCGAAGCGGAACTGCATCGGCCGGAGGCCGGCGAGCCGGTTCACATGACGCAATCGACCGAAACCACGGCGCTGCGCCTCAACGTTTCACTTCCCGATTCGCTGTTCGCCTTCAACCCGCCGCCGGATGCACGGGAAACCGCCGACTGGACGCTGCCGGGGATCGTCAAACCCGATCTGATCGGCAAAACCGCGCCCGATTTCCGCGGCGCAACGCTCGACGGCGGGCCGGTTGCGCTCGGCGATTTCAAAGGCAAGGTCGTGCTGCTCGAGTTCTGGGCGAGCTGGTGCGTCCCTTGCCGCCGCGAGCTGCCAGTGCTCGAAAAACTGCGCCGCGAATTCAGCGGCGCGGGCCTGCGCGTGGTCGGAATCAACGTGGGCGAAGACGCGGCCGCCGTAAAGAAGTTTTTGGCCTCGCAGCCGTTGAGCTATCCGGTGATTCCGATGGACGATTCGGCGGAGTTGATTGCAAAACTGGCGGTGAACTCGCTGCCGACCACCGTGCTGATCGATCGCCAAGGCAGGATCGCCTCCTATGAAGCCGGCGCGCGCGGCGAGGCGGCGCTGCGGGCGGACCTGGAAAAGCTCGGGATCGGGAAAGCGCAGCCCTGAGGGTCCGCGATTCGCGGATCGCTGCATCATGCTAATCTATTTCTGAAACAACCTATGCCCGCGCGGGTGAGCGAGGCTTTCGTCCTGCGCACTTACCCCTTTCGCGAAGCGGATCTGATCGTGAGCTTCTTCACCCGCGACGAAGGGAAGCTGCGCGGCGTGGCCCGGCGCGCGCGCCGTCCGAAAAGTCCGTTCGGCGCGGGATTGGAGCGGCTGTCCCACGTTCGGATGGCCTATTTTCAAAAGGAGAACCGGGAGTTGGCGAGCCTCAATTCGTGCGAGCTGATCGAGTCCCAGTTCGATCTGGGCGCCGATTACGCGCGCGGCCTCGCGCTCGATTTTTTCACCGAAGCGGCCGAGCATCTGCTGCCGGCCCACGAGGTGAACGAAAGATTTTTCCGGCTGATGCTGGCCGTCATCGCGTATCTGCGCTCGGGCGGCGATGTCTGGGCCGCGGTTTTATATTACAGCCTGTGGGCCGTGCGGCTGGCCGGAATCCTGCCCGAGATGACCGTCGGCCCGCAGGCCGCCGTCATCGCCAACGAAATGCTGGAGCGGCCCATCGGCTCCCTGACGCCGCGCGCCTGGTCGAAAGCTCTGGCCGGGGATCTGCGCCGCAGGCTCATCCGCACCATGGAGCAGCACGTCGAACGGAAGTTCCGCACCGTACCTCTTCTGGAGGCTTTGTAGAGTGGACTGTTTCCAGGACACCGTCTTCAAGCTGAAGCGATACTGGGCCGAGCGCGGCGCCATCATTCAGGAACCTTACGATATCGAAGTCGGAGCGGGCACGATGTGCCCGGAGACGTTTCTGCGCGTGCTCGGGCCGCGGCCCTACCGGGTGGCCTACGTTCAGCCCAGCCGCCGCCCGGCCGACGGCCGCTACGGCGAAAATCCCAACCGGCTGTACAAGCACCAGCAGTTGCAAGTGATCCTGAAGCCGTCGCCGGAGGACGTGATCGATCAGTATCTGGGAAGCATCGAGGCGATCGGGATCGATCTCAAACTGCACGACATCAAGTTCGAAGAGGACAATTGGGAAGCGCCGACGCTGGGCGCCTGGGGCATCGGCTGGCAGGTGATGCTCGACGGGCTGGAGATCTCCCAGTTCACCTATTTCCAGCAGTGCGGCGGATTCGATCTGGATCTGGTTCCCGCCGAATTGACCTACGGGCTGGAGCGGATCAGCGCGTTTTTGCAGGGCGTCGATAGCGTTTATGAAATTGAATGGGCGCCGGGCGTCAAGTACGCCGAAGTGCGCTTTGCCGATGAGCTGCAGTCCTCGGTTTACAACTTCGAGATGGCCGACGTGGACCGGCTGCGGCTTCTCTTCCAGGAGTACGAAGCCGAAGCCCAGCGCCTGTTGAGCCTGTACGAGGAAAAGGCGGAGTCCAACCAGCGATTCCCCGTCATTGCCGCCTATGAGCAGGTGCTCAAGTGCTCGCATCTTTTTAACCTGCTCGATGCGCGCGGGGCGATTTCGGTGACCGAGCGGGTGGGAATGATCAAGCGCGTGCGCGATCTGGCGGTCGGGACGGCGAGGATATGGGTGGATCAACAGGCATGAATTTTCTTTTGGAGATCGGCACCGAGGAAATTCCGCACTGGATGATCCCGGGCGCGCTGAAGCAGCTTTCGAAGTTGGATTTGTTGGGCGCGACGCCGCAAGTGGAGGCGACGCCGCGCCGGCTGGTGGTGCGCGCGACCGGCGTTCCCGAGCGCACGCCGGATCAGGAGCAGATCGTCAAAGGCCCGCCGGTCTCGGCGGGGGAAAAAGCCGCGGCGGGATTCGCTAAAAAACAGGGCGTCGACGCCTCAGAGCTGCGGGAATCGGGCGGCTACTGGGAGGCGAGAAAGCGCATTCCCGGCTGCGGCGCCGCCCAGATTCTCGCTGAAACATTGCCGCGCTCGATCCTCGCAATCCAGTGGCCGAAAACGATGTACTGGACGGCGAAGAACGGCCCGCGCTTCATTCGCCCGATCCGCTGGCTGGTTGCGCTGCTTGAAGGGCAGGTGATTCCATTCGAAATTGCGGGCGTGCCAAGCGGCAACCTTACGCGGGGCCATCGCCAGCTTGGATCGTCTTCGATTCCGGTCACCATTGAAGACTACGAGCGCAAATTGCGCGACAATTTCGTGCTTCTTTCCTCCGAAGAGCGGCGGCGCAAGATCGAAAAAGAGGCCGCTGCGCTGGGGGCCAGAATCGATCCGGATCTGCTCGAAACCCTGACCTTCATCACCGAATACCCGGCGGCGATCCGCGGCGGATTCGATCCGGCCTTCCTGGAATTGCCCTCCGAAGTGCTGACCACCGTGATGAAGCATCATCAGAAGTATTTTTCCGTGGAGCCGCAGCCGGGCGTTCTGGCGCCCGCTTTCGTCGCGGTCATGAACACCAGCGGGGATCCGGCGGGACTGGTCCGGCGCGGCCACGAGCGCGTGCTCCGCGCCCGTTTCAACGACGCGCGATTCTTCTGGAACGCCGATCAGCGCAAAAAACTGGCCGAGCGCGTCGAGGATCTGAAGAAGGTCACCTTCCACGCCCGGCTGGGATCGTACTTTGAAAAGACGCAGCGGGTGGTCGCGCTGGTCGGAGAGCTGGATGGCGGCGAATATGGGCGGCGCGCGGCGCTGCTTTCCAAAGCCGACCTTACCACGGAGATGGTGAAGGAGTTTCCGGAACTGCAGGGCGTGGTCGGCGGCTTGTACGCGCGCGCGCAGGGCGAAGCCGAGCCGGTGGCGCGCGCCATCTACGAACACTACAAGCCGGTCAGCATGGAAGACGCCATTCCTTCGACGCGCGAAGGGCAACTGGTGTCGCTCGCCGACAAGCTCGATACGCTGCGCGAATGTTTCCGTATCGGCATGATTCCCAGCGGCTCAAAGGATCCCTTCGCGCTGCGCCGCGCCGCGCAGGGCGTGGTGAAGATTCTGGTGGAAGCGAAGCTGCCTTACGACTTCTACGCGCTGCTTTCGCCGGAGTTGACCGATTTCATGCGGGAGCGAGTGCAATACTATTTCCGCGAGGTTCGCGGATTTAAATACGACGAGGTCAACGCCGTACTGGCCGCAAGCCGCGGAACGCTGGCCGACGTGGAGCAGCGCCTGGCCGCGCTCGCCCAAGTCCGGCCGACGGAAGATTTCGAGCCGCTGGCCGCCAGCTTCAAGCGTATCCGCAATATTTTGAAGCAGGCCGGATTCGAGCCGGACGGACCGCTTCAGGAGTCGCTGCTTGAGCCCGGGCCGGAGCGGGATCTCTATGACGCCTACCAGCGCGTGCGCGCGCGGATTCAGGGCGCCGGATATCGCGCCGCGCTGGAGGGAATCGCCTCGCTGCGGCCCAGCGTCGACCGGTTTTTCGACAAGGTGCTGGTCAACGCCGGCGATCCGGCCCTGCGCGTCAACCGGCTCACCTTGCTGTCCGAGCTGCTCACCGAATTTTCCACCATCGCCGATTTTTCGGAGATCGTCCCTTCAGGAGAACAGAAATGAAAAAATATGTTTTTAGCTTCGGAAATGGCGCCGCCGACGGCGACGGAACCATGAAAGATCTTTTGGGCGGCAAAGGCGCGGGGCTTGCCGAGATGTCCCGCGCCGGAATTCCGGTGCCGCCCGGATTCACCATTTCCACCGAAGTCTGCAATATCTATTTTCAAAACAACAACCGGGTTCCTGAAGAGATCCATCAGCAGATTTTGGAAGCCCTCGCGAAACTGGAGTCGCAGATCGGCAAGCGGCTGGGCGATCCGGAAAATCCGCTGCTGGTCAGCGTGCGCAGCGGCGCGAAGTTTTCCATGCCGGGCATGATGAACACGATTCTCAACCTCGGCCTGAACGACGAAACCGTGGAGGGGCTGGCGCGCCGCAGCGGAAATCCCCGTTTTGCCTACGACTCCTACCGGCGGTTCATCCAGATGTTCGGCGAAGTCGCGCTGAACATCGACATGGCGAAATTCGATCAAATCTTTGAGAGACGGAAGCACAAGGTGGGGGCCAGGCTCGATACGCAGTTGAGCGCCGAAGACCTGAAGGCCATCATCGGGCAGTTCCAGAGCCTGGTCCAGAAGGAAACCAAGGCTCCCTTCCCGCAGGATACCGGCGTGCAACTGGCGATGGCGCGCGACGCGGTGTTTCGCTCCTGGTGGAATCCGAAAGCGGTGTATTACCGCAAAATGGAAAAAATTCCGGACGAGATCGGCACCGCCGCCAGCGTTCAGGCCATGGTCTTTGGCAACATGGGCGAGACTTCGGCCACCGGCGTGGGCTTCACGCGCGATCCGGCGACGGGGGAAAAGAAGTTTTACGGCGAGTTTCTGATCAACGCGCAGGGGGAAGACGTGGTGGCCGGAATCCGCACGCCCCAGCCGATCTCCGAGCTGGAAAAGGTGATGCCGGAAGCCTACGCGCAGCTTCGCGAAATCACCACCCGCCTGGAGCACCATTACCGCGACATGCAGGATTTTGAGTTCACCATCGAGGAGAACAAGCTGTACATGCTGCAAACCCGCAACGCCAAGCGGACCGGGCCGGCCGCCGTGCGGGTGGCCGTCGACATGGTCGAGGAGGGAATGATCGACAAGCGCGAGGCGGTGCTAAGGGTGCAGCCGCAGCAGCTTGATCAGTTGCTGCATCCGGTGTTCGAGCCGAAGTCGCTCCAGCAGCTCACGCTGCTGGCCACCGGAATCGATGCCTCGCCCGGCGCGGCGGTGGGGCGCGCGGCGTTCACCGCTGATGACGCCGTCGAGATGAGCAAATCCGGCCCGGTGGTGCTGGTCCGCAAGGAGACCACGCCCGACGATATTCACGGCATGGACGTCGCCAAGGGGATCCTGACGGCGGTCGGCGGAAAATCGAGCCATGCGGCGGTGGTCGCGCGGGGCATGGGGCGGCCCTGCATTGTGGGGGCGGGCGCCATCAACATTAACGAAAAAGCCAGGCAGTTTACGGTCTCGTCCGGCGGCAAGACGTGGACGGTAAAAGAAGGCGACTGGATCTCGATGGACGGATCGAGCGCGCAGGTCTATCTGGGCCAGGCCAAAACCACGCTGCCCGACCCGAAATCCGGATATTTCGCGAAGTTAATGGCCTGGGCGGACGAATTCCGCGGCAAATTCGGCGTCCGCGCCAACGCCGATATCCCCCGCGACGCCAAAGTGGCGAGGCTTTATGGCGCCGAAGGAATCGGGCTGTGCCGCACCGAACATATGTTCTTCGCCGAGGACCGCATCCCGCACATGCAGGCGATGATTCTGGCGCGCGACGAAAAATCGCGGAAAAATGCCTTGAAAAAGCTGCTGCCGATGCAGCGCAGGGATTTCGCGGGATTGTTCGAGGCCATGGACGGCCTGCCGGTGATCATCCGCACGCTCGATCCGCCGCTGCACGAGTTCCTGCCCAAGCGCGAGGACCTGATGGTCGATCTGGCGCGTCTCTCCTACGCCGGCGCCAAAGTTAAGAAGGAAATGTCGGCAAAATATGGCATTCCGGTGGCGGAATTGAAGAAAAAGCTGCCGGAGTTGTTGCGCCGCGTCGAGGAACTGCACGAATTCAATCCCATGCTGGGGCACCGCGGCTGCCGTCTGGGCATTACCTATCCTGAAATCACGGAGATGCAGGCGCGGGCCATCTTCGAGGCCGCCGTACAGGTCAAGAAAAAGGGCGTCGAGGTGATCCCCGAGGTAATGATCCCGCTGGCCGGGAGCGCCAAGGAGATCGAGCATCAGAAAAACATCATCGTGCGCGTCGCGGGCGAGGTTTTGAGCAAGGCGGGGCTGGCCGATCTGCATTACCTGGTCGGCACCATGATTGAGATCCCGCGCGCCGCGCTCACCGCGGACAAAATCGCGGAAACGGCCGAGTTCTTCAGCTTCGGCACCAACGATCTGACCCAGACCACCATGGGGCTGTCCCGCGACGATTACACGAAGTTTTCAAAAGAGTACGAGAACCTGAAGATTTTCAAGGCCGATCCGTTTGCCGCCATCGATCAGGAAGGGGTGGGCAAACTGATCGAGATGGCCATCCAGCTCGGGCGCAAGTCCCGCCCGGATCTGGAGATCGGCATCTGCGGAGAACATGGCGGCGAGCCCAGTTCGGTTGAGTTCTGCTACCGCGCGGGGATGAATTACGTCTCCTGCTCGCCTTACCGTGTGCCGATCGCTCGGCTGGCGGCGGCGCAGGCAGCCATCGCTGGCGATAAATCGGAGATGACGCGTACCGCGTGAGCCGCGGCGCTGCCATCGAGGATTTCCCTGGCGAATATGTAGCGTAATAAAGTTACGGCCACACCGTAAATACTGCGGCGGCGGTATTTTTTTTCGCTTGAAACAGCGCTTAATCTGGATCTAATATTGTCCGTGGGGAGGTTGGGCTACGGCGCAGATCTTCCATCGCAGTTCGAACAGTCTGGCGAAGGTCAGTATTGTTGCGGCAGCGCTGGGTGTTGGCTTCCTCATCTGGGCGGCGTACCGGATCAACAACGGAGCGTTCATCACGGCCGATTACGTGGCCAAGGACCAGCCGGTTCCCTTCAGTCATAAACATCACGTGGGCGACGACGGCATCGACTGCCGCTACTGCCACACCTCGGTGGAGACGTCCTGGTATGCGGGCTTGCCGCCGACGGAAACGTGCATGAGCTGCCACTCGAACCTGTGGACCAACGCTGAGATGCTCGAACCGGTGCGCGCCAGCTATCGCACCGGCGAATCGATTGCGTGGACGCGCATTCACGACCTGCCCGATTTCGTTTACTTCAATCACAGCATCCATGTGAACAAGGGCATCGGCTGCTCGACCTGCCACGGGCGTGTGGATACGATGCCGCTCACCTACAAAGTGAACACGCTCTATATGAACTGGTGCGTGAACTGCCACCGGGACCCGTCGAAATACATCCGGCCGCGCTCGGAGGTTTTCAATCCGGCGTACGAGACGCCGGCTCCCAACCAGGATGAGATCGGGCCGAAACTGGTCGCCGAGTATCACGTAAAAAGCCTGACGGATTGTGTGACGTGCCACCGATAGAGAAGAAGTATTGGCGCAGCCTGGAGGAACTGGCCGAAACCGAGGAGTTTCGCAAGTTCGTCGAGGACGAGTTTCCGCACCGCAAGCCGGATTGGAACGATCCGCAGTCGCGTCGGCGGTTTCTGAGGCTGATGGGGGCGTCGGCGATGCTGGCTGGCGCGTCCTCCTGTGTGGTCCAGCCCAAGGAGACGATTGTCCCCTACGTACGCCAGCCTGAGGATTTCATCCCGGGCGTGCCGCTGTTTTACGCCACAGCGATGACGCATCAGGGGGTGGCGACGGGGGTGTTGGTGGAAAGCCATCTGGGCCGGCCCACCAAGATCGAGGGCAATCCGCGGCACCCGGGGAGTTTAGGCGCGACCGATCATTTCACGCAGGCCAGCGTTCTCGACCTGTACGATCCGGACCGGTCGCAGACGGTTAGGCGCAACGGCTACATCAGCACCTGGGGGGATTTTGTCGATGCTCTGGCCCGGCAGCGGGATCTGGCGGCGTTAAAGCGAGGCGCGGGGCTGCGCATCCTGACCGGATCGGTGTCCTCGCCGACGCTGGTTGCGCAGATGCAGGAGTTTTTCGCTGCTAATCCGGAAGCCAAGTGGCACCAGTGGGAGCCCTGCGGGCGGCACAACGCGCTGGCCGGATCGGTGGCTGCCTTTGGGAAGCCTTATAACACCATCTACCGCTTCGACCGGGCCGATGTGATCGTATCGCTGGACGCGGATTTTCTGTGCGCGGGAATGCCAGGGGGAGTGCGGTATGCCCGCGACTACGCCGAGCGGCGGCGGAAGGCGGCGGAAGATCCCAGCGCCAAACCGCCCCGGCTGTATGTGGCCGAAGGCACGCCGTCGATCACCGGAGGAATGGCGGAGCACCGCTTCCGGATGCGGACCGGCGAGGTCGAGGCTTTCGCCGCGTCGCTGGAAAGCGGAGCGGGCGATGCGCGGATCGCCGCGATCGTGAAAGATCTGCAGGCCAATCGCGGCGCCAGCATCGTCATCGCCGGCGAGCATCAGCCGCCGCGGGTTCACGCGATCGCCCATGCGATGAACCAGGCGTTGGGCAACGTCGGCAAAACGGTGATTTATACGGACACGGTGGAGTACGCCCCGGTGGATCAGGTGGCCTCGCTTGGCGAGCTGGTGCGGGACATGAACTCCGGCGCGGTGGAGACGCTGGTCATGATCGGCGTGAATCCGGTGTACGACGCGCCGGCCGATTTTGCGTTTCTGGAGGCGCTCAAGAAGGTGCCCTGGCGCGCCCACGTCGGATTGTGGGTGGATGAAACCGGCGAGTGGTGCCATTGGCACGTGCCGGAAGCGCATTATCTCGAATCCTGGAGCGACGGCCGCGCCTACGACGGGACCATTTCGCTGGTGCAGCCGTTGATTGCGCCGATTTATGGCGGCAAGACGGCTCACGAGATTTTCAACGTGCTGCTGATGCGCGGCGATCAGACCGCCTATCAGACGGTTCGCGCCTACTGGCAGAAACAGCATCCGGCGAGCGATTTCGAGGATTTTTGGCGGACCTCGCTGCATCAGGGCGTGGTGGAGAATACGGCGTATCAGGAAACAACTCCGCCGCAGGCCAAGGTTCCGGCGGCCTCGGCGGCGGCGGGCGGGGGGCTGGAAGTGGTCTTCCGTCCCGATCCGGCCATCGGCGACGGGCGCTATGCCAACAACGGCTGGCTTCAGGAGATGCCGAAGCCGCAGAACAAGATGACGTGGGACAACGCGGTGTGGATCTCGCCGGCCTCGGCGCGGAAGTACAACGTCGAGGAGGGCGCCATCGTCGAGATCACGTCGGGCGGCCGGAAGATCACCGGCCCGGTGTGGGTGATGCCGGGGCAGGCCGACGAGTCGGTGACGGTCCATCTGGGCTTTGGACGCACACGCGCCGGGCGGGTGGGCAATGGCGTGGGATTCAACGCCTATCCGCTGCGGGTTTCGACGGCGATGTGGACGGCGCCGGTGCAGGGCTTTGAGCGGGTGGGGATGCGGGGGCCGATCCGCGAGTATGCCCAGACCGGCGGATATAAGTTTGCGACCACGCAGCATACCCAGACCATGGAGGAGCGCGACCCGTTCCGCGCCGGGACCTTCGCCGAGTATCACTCCAACCCTCGTTTTGCGCGTCCGGAAGAGACCATCGTGCCGGACGGCCACTCGCTGTTTCCTCTGTGGGAGTACAAAGAGCATAAATGGGGCATGTCGATCGACCTGACCGCCTGCGTCGGCTGCCAGGCTTGCGTGGTGGCCTGCGTTGCGGAAAATAATATTCCGGTGGTCGGCAAAGAGCAGGTGGCGCTGGGACGCTACATGCACTGGATCCGCGTCGACCGCTATTATTCCGGGCCGTTGGACGATCCGACATCGATCAGTTTTCAGCCGGTGCCGTGCATGCACTGTGAAAACGCGCTGTGCGAGCTGGTGTGCCCGGTGGCGGCGACGGTGCACTCCACCGAAGGCTTGAACGAGATGGTGTACAACCGCTGCGTGGGGACGCGGTACTGCTCCAACAACTGCCCGTACAAGGTCCGCCGGTTTAATTTTCTGCTGTACTCGGACTGGTACACGGAAAGTCTCTACGGAGTGCGCAATCCGGACGTTACCGTGCGCAGCCGCGGGGTGATGGAGAAGTGTTCCTATTGCGTGCAGCGGATCAACCGGGTGAAGATCGAGGCGGACAAGGCGGACCGCCCGATTCAGGACGGCGAAATCCTGACGGCCTGCCAGCAGGCCTGCCCGACGCAGGCGATCGTTTTCGGCGATATGAATGATCCCAACAGCCGCGTGGCGAAACTGAAGAAGCAGCCGCGCGACTACGGCTTGCTCGAAGACCTGGACACGCGGCCGCGCACCACGTATCTGGCGCGGCTGAGGAATCCGAATCCCGATCTGGAGAAGGCATAAGTGGCGGACGAACGGGACGATAGCGCTTTGATGGACACCGCGGTCGATCCGGGCCCGGACAAGGTGATCGGCTCCGGCTTCGACATGGGCTCGGCGACGGACAAGATCGCCGGGGTGGTATACCGGCCGTTGCTCAAGACGCCGAAGCAGATGTTCATCGGCTTCGCGGTGGCGTTCGCGCTGGTGAACCTGTTTCTGGTGGCGGTTACGTTTTTGTTTTACAAGGGCGTTGGGGTGTGGGGCATCGTCATTCCGATCGCCTGGGGCTTCGCCATCGTCAACTTCGTGTGGTGGATCGGTATCGGCCATGCGGGCACGCTGATTTCGGCGATTTTACTGCTGCTCAAGCAGGATTGGCGCACCTCAATTAATCGATTTTCGGAAGCCATGACGCTGTTTGCGGTGGCCTGTGCGGGAATGTTTCCGATCCTGCATCTGGGCCGGCCGTGGCTGGCCTACTGGCTGCTTCCCTATCCCAACCAGATGTGGCTGTGGCCGCAGCCGCGCTCGCCGCTGATCTGGGACGTTTTTGCGGTATCCACCTACGCCACGGTTTCCTTTATTTTCTGGTTTACCGGCCTGATTCCCGATTTCGCCACCATGCGCGACAAGCGTCCGAACACGCTGGCGGGGCGGATTTACGGGATGCTGGCGATGGGCTGGCGGGGATCGGCGCGGCATTGGGCGCGGTATCAGAAGACCTACCTGCTGCTGGCGGGCCTATCGACGCCGCTGGTGGTCTCGGTACACTCGGTGGTGAGCTTCGACTTCTCGGTGGCGATTCTTCCCGGCTGGCACACCACGATTTTTCCGCCGTACTTCGTGGCGGGGGCGATTTATTCCGGTTTCGCGATGGTGCTGTCGCTGGCCATTCCGGTGCGGCGCTGGTATCACCTGGAAGATCTGATCACGATGCGGCATATCGAGGCGATGTCCAAGGTGATGCTCGGCACCGGGCTGATTGTGGCCTACGGATATGCGATGGAAGCGTTCATGGCGTGGTATTCGGTGGGCACCTATGAGCGGTACGCCTTTTACAATCGGATTTTCCCGCAGCCGGGCACCTACTGGTGGACCTACTGGCTGCTGATTCTGAGCAACATTCTGATCCCGCAACTGCTGTGGTCCAAACGGGTGCGGCTGAATGTTCTGGCGGTGTTTGCGATCTCCATCGTAGTCAACATCGGGATGTGGCTGGAGCGGTTCGTGATCGTGGTGACCAGCCTGACGCGCGATTTTGTTCCGTCGAGCTGGGGCATGTACTATCCGACGTTCTGGGATTGGGCCACCTATTTCGGAACCATCGGCGTGTTTCTGTCGCTGATGTTTCTGTTCATCCGCGGCATTCCGGCGATTTCGATCTTCGAAACGCGCGAGGTGCTGCATCATGAGGTTGCGCCGAGCCATGTTGGAGACTAAGGCGACCGGGCAGGTGGAAATCTACGGGCTGATGGCGGAGTTTGACACTCCCGAGTCTCTGCTGGCGGCGGCGGAGCGGGCGCGCCAGGCCGGCTACCGGGAGATGGACGCCTATACTCCGCTGCCGATCGAGGGTCTGGCGGAAGCGATCGGCTTCCGCCGCACGCTGATCGAAAAGATCGTCTTCACCGCCGGGCTTTTGGGGGCGACCGGCGGGTTCATGCTGTGCTGGTGGATGACGGTGGTGGCCTATCCGCACATCGTCGCCGGCCGGCCGCTGAACAGTTGGCCGGCCTACATTCCGATCACGTTCGAGTCGATGGTGCTGGTATCCTGCATCGTCGCCGTCATCGGGATGCTGATGCTGAACGGGTTGCCGCAGCCGTACCATCCGGTGTTCAACGTGAAGGAGTTCGAGCGCGCCTCGCGCGACCGGTTCTTTTTGTGCATCGAGGCCAGAGATCCGCGCTTTCATACCGAGGCGACACGGGAGTTTCTGGAGTCGCTGAAACCGCTGGAGGTGATGGAAGTTGAATCGTAGGCCGGCATCCGGGAAGGGCGGGAAAGTGGCGCGGATCGGGCTGGGCGCGCTGATTGTGCTGCTGGCTTCCTGCCGCCGCGACATGCAGGATCAGCCGCGGTACAAGCCGTTTGCGGCGACCAACTTCTTCGGCGACGGCCGTTCGGCGCGTCCGGAGGTGGAGGGGACGGTGGCCTGGGGGCGGTGGACCAACAAGCCGCCCGATCCCGAGTTTCTGCGCATTGACCAGGCGCGCTTCACCGGCCGGGTGAACGGCGAGTACGTCGACTATTTCCCGTTCCCCATCACGCGCGCCGATCTCGAGCGCGGCCGCCAGCGCTATGACATCTACTGCTCGCCTTGCCACAGCCGGGTGGGCGATGGCAACGGAATGGTGGTGCGGCGCGGGTTCAAACAGGCGGCGTCCTATCACACCCAGCGGCTGATCAACGCGCCGGTGGGACATTTCTTCGACGTGATGACCAACGGCTTCGGCCAGATGCCGAGCTACGCCTCGCGGGTCGAGCCCGACGACCGCTGGCGGATCGCGGCCTACATCCGGGTTCTGCAAATGAGCCAGGACGCGCCGCTGGAGGCGGTGCCGGCGGCGCAGCGCGGGGATCTGGATAAGAATCCGCCGACTCCGCCGATTCCCGAGCCGCAGCCGGTGGGGGATCAGGTTCCGCCGAACACGCCGCAAAAACTTGGGGAGCCTATCCGATGACCGCCGCCGATCCGGTCAATGTTCGCCTCCGACAATGGCAGCGGCGCGCGCTGCTGGTGGGAGCCGCCGGCTCGCTGATCGCCTTAGCCGGGTTGCTGCTGGAAGGATGGACGCAGTTTTTGCGGTCGTATCTGTACGCGTACATGTTCTGGACCGGCATGGCGCTGGGCTGCCTGGGCATTTTGCTGCTGCATCACACGGTAGGCGGCAAGTGGGGCATGGTGATCCGCCGGATGTGCGAAGCCGGCGCGCGCACGCTTCCCTACATGGCCGCTGGCATCGTTCCGGTTCTGCTGAGCCTGCCGGTGCTGTATATCTGGGCGCGTCCGGAGGCGGCCAACGATCCGATTATCCACGGCAAGGCGGCGTATCTGAACATTCCGGGCGTGGTGGCGCGGTCGGTCTTTTATTTCCTGGTGTGGACCTTTTATGCGTACCGCCTCAGCAAGTGGTCCACGGATCAGGACGCCAGCGGGGACGCGGCGCTGATCGATAAGATGCGGGCCTGGAGCGCGCCGGGGCTGGTTATTTTCACTTTCGTCACGACCTTCGCCTTCATCGACTGGATCATGTCGCTGGAGCCGCACTGGTACTCGACGGTTTATGGCGCGATGTTTCTGATCGGCCAGGTGCTTGAATCCTTCGCGTTCATGATTGCGCTGGTGATCGTGCTGTCGGCGGTCCCGCCGCTGCGCGAATACATGACCAAGCAGCACCTGCACGATCTGGGCAACATGATGTTCGCGTTCATGGTGCTGTGGGCCTACCTTTCGTTTTCGCAGTTCATCATCATCTGGAGCGGCAATCTGCCGGAGGAGATTCCCTGGTATCTGAACCGGCTGCGGGGCGGCTGGGGATGGGTGGCGCTCAGCCTGGTGGTTTTCCATTTCGCCGCGCCTTTTGTGCTGCTGCTGATGCGAGGGATCAAGCGCCATGGCGAGCGTCTGTTGAAGGTATGCCTGATGATGCTGGTGATCCGAATCGTGGACGTGTATTGGATTGTTGAGCCGGCGTTTTACGGGCAGAAGATTCAGATTCACTGGCTGGATTTCGTGACGCCGGCGGCGATTGGCGGGTTGTGGATCGCGGCATTCTTGTGGCAACTGCGGTCGCGTCCGCTGGTTCCGCTGCGCGATCCGAGACTGGAGGGCGCGCCGCGAGAAACGGTCGCATTCTGATATGTCGGCTCACGAGAACACACCCGCGGGAGTGATGGCCGGGCACGAGACGCGCGACGCCAGCGTGCGGATGATCGTCGGGGTGCTGGTGCTGCTGGCGATTGGGGCGGGTCTGGTTTGCGCGTTCGTTTACGGGGTGTTCGTTTATCTGGCGGACCATCCGCTGACCACCACGCCTCCTAATCCGCTAGTGGAGACGGCGCGCGAGCAGTTCCCGCCGCAGCCCCGTTTACAGGAGCACCCCGCCATCGAACTGCAACAGCTTCGGGAGGAAGAGGACCGGATCCTCAACACCTACGGCTGGACGGATAAGAACTCAGGCATCGTGCGCATCCCCATCGACCGCGCGATGGATCTGGCGATGCAAAGAGGCTTCGCCACCAAGGCAGGTACGAAATGAAGGTTTTCGCGGCGGCAGTTCTGGCGGCGGCGGTCCTGATGGCGCAAAGCGCATCCCAGACGGCGTACAAGCCGGCGGTGCTGCGCAATGTGGGCATCGATCAGAAAATGGGGGCGCAGGTTCCCCTGGACATTCCTTTTGCCGATGAAGACGGGCGCCCGACCAGCCTGCGGCGGTTTACCGGCAAGCCCATGGTTCTCGCTCTGGTGTACTACTCCTGCCCGTCGCTGTGCAACATGGTGCTGAACGGGGTGGTGCGCAGCGCCAAGGAACTCAGGATGACCGCGGGGGTGGAGTTCAACGTGGTGGCGGTGAGTTTCGACCCGCGGGAGACGCCGGAAATGGCGAAAGCGAAAAAGGCGTCCTACGTGCGGGAATACAATCGCTCCGGCGGCGAGAGGGGTTTTCACTTTTTGACCGGCGAGGAGGCCTCCAGCCGCATGCTGGCGGACGCGGTTGGTTTCCATTACGCCTACGATTCAGTCAGCAATCAGTACGCGCACGCCAGCGCGATCATGATCCTGACGCCGGAAGGCCGGGTGGCCCGCTATTTCTACGGCATCGATTATCCCCCGCGCGATCTGCGCTTCGGGATCGAGGAGGCTTCGGGCGGGAAGATCTCCTCGCCGGTGGATGCTGTGTTGCTGTACTGTTATCATTACGATCCCTCCAACGGGAAGTACGGCTTGGTGATTATGAATGCGCTGCGCATCGGCGGCGGACTGACGCTGGCGGTGCTGCTGGGCTTTGTGGCGATCATGCTGCGCCGGGATTTCCGCGCCGCGCATCCTTCCGCTCATCCGAGGACCAGTTAAATGTTTCCGGCTGCCGCTTCCACCGCCGCTCCGCAGGTTGACGCGCTGTACATCTATCTGGTGGTGCTTTCGGTGGTGATGACGACGCTGATCTTCATCGCCATCGGGTTTTTCGCCTACAAATACCGGCGGAGGAGCCCGGAGGACCCCATGCCGCGGGCCATTCACGGCTCGCTTCCGATGGAGGTCACCTGGAGCGTGATCCCGTTCCTGTTCATGCTGGTGATGTTCGCCTGGGGCACCAAACTGTATTTTGAAAACTATACACCGCCGCGCAACACGCTGGATATTTACGTGGTCGGCAAGCAGTGGATGTGGAAGGTGCAATATCCCGACGGCCAGCGCGAGATCAACGAGCTGCACGTGCCTACGGGCCGGCCGGTGAAGCTGACGCTGGCGAGCGAAGACGTGATCCACAGCTTTTATATTCCGGCGTTCCGCCTGAAGCACGACGTGGTTCCCGGCAGCTATCAGACGTTCTGGTTCCAGGCCACCGAGCCGGGCCGGTATCATCTGTTCTGCGCCGAATACTGCGGCACGAACCACTCGCGCATGATCGGATGGGTGGACGTGATGGACCCGGTTTCTTATCAGAACTGGCTGGCGGGCGGCGCGGCGGGGGTGAGCATGTCGCAACTGGGCGAAAAGCTATTCGAGAAGTACGGCTGCATCACCTGTCATGTGACCAATCGCAGCGGCCCGCCGCTGGACAACGTGTTCGGACATCCGGTGCAGCTCGCCGACGGGCGCACCGTGCTCGCCGACGAGCCATTCCTGCGCGAATCGATTCTGAATCCGAACGCGAAAGTGGTGAAGGGATATAAAGCCAACGTGATGCCGGTTTATCAGGGGCAGATCGATGAGGAGGGATTGCTGCAACTGATCGTATACATTAAGAGCCTGTCGCAGACCCATCCGCAGGCCAGACCCTAACGAGGTTCCCATGAGCACGACACTTCCGCGGCCCGAAACCACCGAGCGGCCCAACTACCTGAACGTCGATTACAGTTGGAAGTCCTGGCTGTTCACCACGGATCACAAACGGATCGCGCTGCTCTATCTTTTCTCGATCACGGCGTTCTTCCTGGTGGGCGCGGTCTTCGCCGGGCTGATGCGCTTGAATCTTCTGTTTCCGGACGGCCTGTTCGAGCACGACACTTACAACAAGTTTTTCACCATGCATGGCGTGATCATGGTGTTTTTTTTCCTGGTTCCGTCGATTCCGGCGACGCTCGGAAATTTTCTTCTGCCGATCATGATCGGCGCGCGTGATCTGGCGTTTCCGCGGATCAACCTGCTGAGCTGGTACATTTATATCGCTGGCGGCCTGTTCGCGGTGCTGGCCATCTTAAAGGGCGGAGTGGATACCGGCTGGACGTTTTACGCGCCGTTTAGCACGACTTATTCCAACACGCATGTGATCCTGGCGGCGATCGGCGTGTTCGTCTCCGGATTCTCCTCGATTCTCACCGGGCTGAATTTCATCGTGACGGTGCACAAGATGCGCGCGCCGGGTATGACCTGGTCCCGGCTTCCGCTGTTTGTGTGGGCACACTATGCCACCAGCCTGATCCAGGTGCTGGGCACGCCGGTGGTGGCGATCACCATCGTGCTGCTGATGCTGGAGCGCATTCTGCACGCCGGCATCTTCGACCCGAACCTGGGCGGCGATCCGGTGTTGTTCCAGCACCTGTTCTGGTTCTATTCCCACCCGGCGGTCTACATCATGATTCTTCCGGGGATGGGCGTGGTGAGCGAAATCATCGCCTGCTACTCGCGGAAGGGTATTTTCGGATACGGATTTGTGGCGTTTTCTAGCGTCGCCATCGCGGTGCTGGGATTCATGGTGTGGGGGCATCACCTGTTTGTCGCCGGCCAGTCGATGTATGCGAGCATGGTGTTCTCCTTCATCAGCTTCCTGGTGGCAGTTCCTTCGGCGATCAAAGTTTTTAACTGGACCGCGACGATGTACAAAGGCTCGATTACGTTTGATACGCCGATGCTCTACGCCCTCGGCTTCATCGGGCTGTTCACTATCGGCGGCCTGACCGGACTCTTCCTGGCGACGATGGCGATCGACGTCCATCTGACGGACACGTACTTCGTCATTGCGCACTTTCATTACGTGATGGTCGGAGGAATGGTGCTGGCGTTTCTGGGCGGGGTCCATTTCTGGTTCCCGAAGATGACCGGGCGGCTTTATCCGGAGATGTGGGCGCGGCTGGCGGCGGCGATTATCTTTGTCGGATTCAATCTGACGTTTTTCCCGCAGTTCATCCTGGGCTATTTGGGGATGCCGCGCCGTTATGCGACCTACGCGCAGGAGTTTCAGGTGCTGCACGTGCTTTCCACCGCGGGCGCCTCGATTTTGGGCGTCGGCTACCTGCTGCCGCTGATTTATCTGAGCTGGGCTTGGCGCAAAGGCGAGCGATCTTCGCAAAATCCGTGGCAGGCCAAGGGACTGGAATGGGAGCAGTCCCCCACGCCGCCGCCGACTTTCAATTTTGACGTGCCGCCGGTGGTGACCGAGCGGCCTTACAATTATTCCGAGGAGGTGGAAGTTGGCGGATACTGATCTGAGCGTCGCCTCACACGCCTCCACGGCGCTCAAGCACCACTTTGACGACAGCGAACAGCAGTTGGAGTCCTCCACGCTGGGAATGTGGGTTTTCCTGCTGACGGAAATCATGTTTTTCGGCGGCATGTTTGGCGCCTACACGGTGTACCGCAATCTGTATCCGGCGGCGTTCGCTTCCACCAGCCACTACATGAACGTCACGCTGGGCGCCACCAACACCGCGGTGCTGATCTTCTCCAGCTTGACGATGGCGCTGGCGGTGCGGTCGGCGCAGCTTGGCCAGAAACGGGCGCTGCTGTCGTTTCTGACGTTCACGCTGATTCTGGGGCTGGTGTTTTTGAGCATAAAGTACGTCGAATATCACGAAAAGTGGGTCGATCATCACATTCCCGGGCCCGGTTTCCATTACGCCGAGCCGCAGTATTTCCACCAGGCGCAGATCCTGTTCTTCCTCTACTTCGCCATGACCGGGCTGCACGCGCTGCACATGATCGTGGGAGCCGGCCTGCTCATCACGCTGATCGCCATGGCGGCGCGCAACCGCTTCAGCGCCGGATGGTACACGCCGGTGGAGATGATCGGCCTGTACTGGCACTTCGTCGATATTGTCTGGATCTTCCTGTTCCCTCTGCTTTACCTGATAGGACGAACAATGCGATGACCCATCAAGTCGTTCCGGTACGCACCTATGTCGCCGTTTTCGCCGCTCTGATCGCGCTGACCATCGCCACGGTTCTCATCTCGGGAATCGACCTGGGCGAATATAATTTCATCATCGCGCTGACCATTGCGGTCACCAAAGGCAGCCTGGTGGTGTGGTTTTTCATGCACGTCAACCAGTCCAGCTCCCTGACGCGGCTGTTCGTCGGGGCCGGATTTTTCTGGATGCTGATTCTTTTGATGTTCGTCCTCAGCGATTACCTGAGCCGCGGATGGCTGCCCGGGCCCCGCTGGTGGTAGTTCGGCTCCGGCTGCGTTCACTCGCCTAAAACTGGTGTCATGATAGAGGAATGATGCGGCGCGGCCGGACTATTCCCGTATTTGACCAAGGAGTAGGGAATAACCGAGCCGATTTCCCATTCAAAGATTGCGCAAGATGGACGATACTGCATTTGTGGGGACGGACTGCCCACAACGGTCATGAAAGTAAACGATAGCAATCTTGGCGGCCTGGTTCCGGCGCAAATCAACAGCGCTCAGGCGGCGCAGCAAACCGGTGAGACCGCCCGCGGGGGTGTGCAGGCCGCCGCGGCCGGCGCCAGCGACGACGTCCATCTTTCCGAATTGGTGCGCAGTTTGCGGTCGCTCGCGGCGGATTCGCCGGAGCGGCAGGCGCGTCTTGAGCAGATCGCGCGAGCTTACGCCAACGGCAGTTATCAGGTGGACGCCCAGGCGACAGCCGCGAAGATCATCGACGATGCGCAGCACTCTTAACATCGCGCGCCGTCACGTCGCCCATCTGCGCCAGGCATTGCTTTCTCCCTCTCCCGAGGAGATCGAACGCTGTCTGCCGGGTCTGGCCGAGGCTGCGGTTTGTCTCGGCCAGATCGAAGGTGCGCTGCGGGTGGAAGCCGCGGATCCGATGCTGGCCGGCGAACTGCAAGCCTTGAAGCGGGATCTGGAGATGATCGGGCGGATGATCCGGCACAGCGCGGCGTTCTATCGCGGATGGGCCAGCCTGCTGGGTGCGGCGGCGGGCGGATACACCTCTGACGGACAGCCGGCCGGAATCCGGATTGCGGGCGCCGTCGCGGTGCGGGGATAAGCGATGGGGACCATCAACACGGCGCTTTATAACGCGTCGAATGCGCTGGGCGTGCTGGGGCAGGCCTTCAACGTCGTCGAGAACAACATCAGCAACGCGAACACGGCGGAATATGCGGACCAGACGGCTTCGTTCGAGCCGATGCCGTTCGATCCCGGCGGGCAGCTTCCGGGCGGCGTGGAAGCGGGGCCGCTGATCAGCTCGCGGAACGAGTATCTGGAGCAGGCGGTCCGTTCGCAGCAGACGGCGTTGGGGTTCGCCAGCCAGCGCGCCGGCGACCTGGGACAGGTGCAGTCCAACTTCAGCCTGACTTCGACCAATGGCATCGATGCCGCGCTGAACAATTTTTTCAACAGCTTTTCGCAGTTGAGCGTGAATCCGAACGACACCGAGAGCCGGCAGGCGGTTCTGAACGCGGCGGATTCGGTCGCGCAAAGTTTTCAAAGCGCGGCGGGCGCGATCCAGCAGGTTTCGACCAACGTGGTGAGCCAGACCAATGGCGTGGTCTCGCAGATCAACGAGCTGGCTTCGAAGATTGCGGATCTGAACCGGGCATATGGGGCCAATCCGGGGGCGGCGGACGATCCGTCGCTGGACGCGCAACTGCACGCGGATCTGTTGCAGCTTGCGGGGCTGGCGAATTACTCGCTGATCAAAAACGATCAGGGCGGGTACAACGTATTCCTCGGCGGGCAGACCGCGCTGGTGATCGGCGGCACGGCGAACGCCATCTCGGCGGACAACAGCTCGAATCAGACCGTGATTTTCGACGCCAACGGCGGCGATATCACCGCGCAGATCACCGGCGGACAACTGGGCGCGCTGATCGGCGAGCAGAACACGACGCTGCCCGGTTATCTGGACAGTTTGAACACGCTGGCGCAGGGTTTCGCCGACGCGGTGAACGGGCAGCTTGCGCAAGGCCTGGATCAGAACGGCAACACGCCAGCGACGCCGCTGTTCAGCTACGATGCGGCCGGCGGAGCGGCAGCGACCTTGAGCGTCAACGCCCTGACGCCGGACCAGATCGCGGCGGCTTCGGCGGGGGCGCCCGGCGGGAACGGCAATGCGGTGGCGATGGCGCAGTTGGCCGATACGCCGGAGATCAGCGGCGCGACGTTCACCCAATTTTTCGGGAACCTCGGCGCGACGATCGGAGCCGACGTGGCGGGGGCGCAATCGGATCAGCAGCAGGCGCAGGCGCAGTTGACGCAGGCGCAAAGCGAAGTGTCCAATGCCAGCGGCGTCGATCTGAACGCCGAAGCGGCCAGGCTGCTGCAATACCAGCAGAGCTATGATGCGGTCGGCAAGCTGGTCAGCGTGCTGGACGGCCTGACGCAGACGCTGATGAACATGGTGGAAGGCACGGCATGATCATTTCCGCTCTCACCCCCTCGCGGCAGCAGTTCGTGCGAGACGTGAACAATGTGATCCAGCAGATCAATACCGATGTGCTGAATATTTCGAGCGGGGTCGATATCCGCAATCTGTCCGATCAGCCTGATGAAGTCTCGCCGCTGCTGGAGGCGCGCGCGCAGCTTTCGGCGGCGCAGCAGGCGGCGACCAATCTGGGGAGCTACACGACCGAAGTCAAGACCGCCGATCAGAGCATCAGCAGCGCGATTCAGCTATTCGATCAGGTGCAGACGCTGGCGGCCGAGGGGGCCACCGGAACGCAAACGGCTTCGACGCGGGCGCAGCTCGCCGCGCAGCTTCAATCGATCGAGCAGCAGATGGTCGGCCTGGCGAATACGCAGGTGAACGGCCGCTACATTTTCGCCGGCGACGCCGATCAGACGCAGCCCTACACCTTCGACCCCACCCAGCCTGATCCGGTGAGTGCGTATCAGGGCTCGAGCTCGACGCGGGTGGCCCTGGCGGCCGACGGCACCACGTTTCCGGTGGCGCTGACGGCGCAGCAGATCTTCGATTCGGCGGATTCATCGACGAACATGTTCACGGCGATCAATACTCTGGTTGCCGCGCTGAACAATAACGACCAGGCGGGCGTGGCGGCGGCGGCCAATGGTCTGCCGGCGGTTGCGTCTTACCTCAACGATCAGCTCGCCTTTTACGGAAACGCCGAGAATCACCTCAGCGACGCTTCCGATGCCGCGCAGACGCGGGTCACGCAGTTGCAGGCGCAGATCAGCGGTCTGGAAGACACCAATATGACCGCGGCGATCACCGATATGACGCAGGCGCAGATCCAGGAGCAGGCCGCGCTCGGCTCGGAAGCGCAGATCCCGCGGCAGACGCTGTTCGACTATCTCGCCTGAGCCCCCCGCGCGGTTCCCCGCACTTCGGCGCTGAAGCGCCCGGAAGCCGCGGCGCAAACACGCAACCGCGGAGCCCGAAATTGCGTCCAAGCTGTTGACCGTTCTGACGCGCAACGAGTGCATTTGCATATGAGGCGTAGCGCTCTTGTTTTGATGTTAGCGGCCAGCGCTTTCGCCCAGCAGGCGATCGATACGGCCAGGAGCACGATCGCGGTTCATGTCGGCAAGGCCGGACTCCTTTCCCCGGCCGGGCACGAACACTGGGTCATCGCGCCGATCTCCTCCGGAACGATTCGCGAAGCGCCGCCCTCGGTCGAGTTCACCATCGACACGGCGGCGATGCGCGTGAAGCCCGATCCCAGGATCGATGCTAAAACACAGGCGCAGATCCAAAAGGACATGGAGGAGATGACGCTGGAAACGGCAAAATATCCGCGCATCGAGTTTCATTCGACGCGCATCGATCCGGCGGGCGAAGGCGAATGGAGGGTCGCCGGCGAGTTGACCCTGCACGGGGTTACCAGGCCCGTGACGATCAGCGTCAAGCGCAGTGGAGGCGCTTACGCGGCGCACACGGTGCTGAAGCAGACCGATTTCGGGATCAAGCCGATTCGTGTGGGCGGAGGCATGATCCGGGTGAAAAACGAAGTCGAGATCGAGTTTGAAATCTACACGCGGCCGTCGTAGCCATGCGGATTTGCCTGCCCGCTTTGCTGATCTGCTCCGCCTTGGCCAACGAGCTGACCTCGCCTCCGGAGGATCTTTACCGGGGATGGTTGCGCATGTACGATCTGGACTTCGCCGCGGCGCATGCGAGCTTTGCCCGTTGGAAGCAGGCGCATCCCAGGGACGCGCTCGGGCCGGCGTCGGATGCGGCGGCGTACCTGTTTTCCGAACTGGCGCGTTTAGGCGCGCTCGAAGCGGAGCTGTTCACCGATGATGCGCGATTCGAAAATCGCGGCAAACTGCATCCCGACCCGGAGGTCAGAAGATCGTTCGAACGCGAAATCCAAGACGCGGACAGCCTCGCCGATCAAAGCCTGAAGTCTTCGCCTGGCGACGGCATCGCGCTTTTTGCCAAGACGCTGACGCTGGGGCTGCGCGCCGATTTCGCGGCGTTGATCGACAAACAGGATCTGGCCGCACTGAAGTACACCAGGCAGGGGCGAATGTACGCGGATAAACTTCTGTCGATCGAGCCGAACGCCTACGACGCCTATTTGGGCGCGGGTATCGAGAATTATCTGGTGAGCCTGAAGTCGGCGCCGGTGCGCTGGATCCTGCGCATCACCGGGTCGGCCGCGGACCGGCAAAGAGGGATTGAGCAGTTAAGGCTCACGGCGCAGCGTGGAAAATATCTGGAGCCGTTCGCCAAACTTCTGCTGGCGGTGGCGGCGCTGCGCGAGAAGAATCCGGGCTGGGCGCGGCAACTGCTGGAGGAGTTGCACCGCCGGTTTCCGGAGAATCCGCTGTATGTGCGGGAGCTAAACCGCCTGAAGGCGAACTGAGCGGGCCCGCGGCTACTTCTTTTCGACCATCCGCCGAAGGCGGTCGATTTCCCGGCGGAGCCGCCCTTCGCGCATCGCCAGCGAGAGGACGTACGCCAGCACGATGAGCCACGCGGCCAGGAAGCCGTAAAACATGTACTCCAAATTGCGACTTTCCATTCCGGTCTCCTACCAGGAATGCGCCATGCGCCGCAGCGAATCGATTTCGCGCGCGAACTCTTCCTGCCGCATCCGGACCATCACCATCACCACCGCCAGGCAAACGAACGCCAACATGTTCCAGTAGATTTCGTTTTCCATGCCGGGCGCCATACCGCCGCCGTTGCGAATGGTGAGCACGGGGCCGGGATGCAGCGTGCGCCACCACACGTTGGCCTTGTAGACGATCACCACCTCCGCGAATCCGAAGATGGAAAGCACCGCGGAAAGGCGCGCCCGCTGCGTCGGCTCCTCGACGGCGCGGCGCAGCATCAGATATCCGGCATAGGTAAGCCAGCAGATCAGCATGGTGGTGAGCCGCGCCTCCCAAGCCCACCACACGCCCCAGATGATCCGCGCCCAGATGCTGCCGGTGACCAGTACGATGCCGGCGAAGACCAGGCCCACCTCGATCAGTGCCGCCGAAACGGCGTCGTACTTAAATTTTCCGGTGGCCAGATAGAGGACGCTTGCCAGCATGGCTACGGTAAAGAACGTGAAGGCGGTTCCCGCGCTCGGCACGTGGATGTAGATAATGCGGTAGATCGCGCCTTGATTCGCCTCGTCGGGCAGCAGGTCGAAAATCCGGTAAAAATCCCAGGCCAGCAACGCGGCGCAGATCGCGCCCAAGGCCAGCAGTATCTTGCTACGCATGGTTCACCCCACTAACACCGTATCGATCATAACCAAAGACAACAAGGTGAAGATAAAATCGAATCCGGCCAGAAGCTTCAAACCGAAGACGTTTTCGGCGTTGATCGGCGTGCCGGCCAGCAGATCGGTGGTCAGCTTCATCGCCGCCATCAGCGCCGGAATCATCAACGGGTAGACGAGAGTCGGCAGCATCAGCTCCCGCATCCGCAGATTGACGGTGAGGGCGCTGAAAAAAGTTCCGATCACCGTCAGCGCCCAGGTGCCAAGCAGCGTCACCAGCGCCAGCTCGCCGAACAGGCCCGCCCAATGCACGTCATAAAAAAGTCCGAACACCGGAATGGACACGACTTCCACGGCGGCGAGCAGCGCGAAATTGGCGAACGCTTTGCCCAGGAACAGCGCCGCCGCCGGGATGGGCGCCGCGAGCAAGCCATCCAGACAATCGTTCTGCGTTTCGCGCGCGAAGCTCCGATTCAGCACCAGCGCTCCGGCGAAGGAAAAGACCAGCCACAGCAGACCGCCGGAAAACTCCTGAAATTGATCCGAAGACGGATCGAAAGCGAAGCTGAACAGCACCAGAATCACCAGGGAAAACGCGATGGAGGCATTCAGAGCTTCCTTGGTCCGCATCTCGGACCGCAGGTCCTTGGCGGTTATGGTCCAGATCTTGGCGAGAAGCGAGGTTCGCGTGCCGGCGCGCGGCTCAACGCCGAGCGCGGTCTCCTGCTCCGCCGTTCGGAGTTCCGGACTCATGCCTCGTAGGTCCTGTAGAGCCAGCCGGTGTCGTCCACCATCTGCTGCGTGCGTTCGCCCGCGTAGGCGATCTCGCCGCGGCGGATCAGCGCCACGTGGGTGGCGATCACCAGGGCTTCCTTCAATTGATGGGTGGACAGGACGATGGTCTTGCCGGCGGCGTGCGCGCCGGAAAGCAGATTTTGCAGCACCTCGATGGCGCGGTCGTCGAGCGCGGTGAACGGTTCGTCCAGCAGCAGGATCTCCGGATCGTGGAGGAAGGCCCGGGCGATCGCCAGCCGCTGCCTCATGCCGCGCGAAAATTCACGCACCAGGCCGTCGCGGACGCGCTCCAATCCGGTGCGCTCAAGCCACTCGAGCGCCGATTTCGGCGGATCGGGGAGGTCATAGAGGCGCGCGAAGACCATCAGATTTTCAGCCGCGGAAAGATCGTCGTATAAAGAAATGCCGTGTCCCAGCACGCCGATGCGCCGCCGCGCCCGCTCCTGCCGCACCTCGCAGCCGAGGATCCGCACGCGTCCTTGGCTGGGCTTCGACAGTCCCGCGAGGATGCGCAGCAGCGTGGTTTTCCCCGCGCCATTGCGGCCCAGCAGCGCCAGGCTTGAGCCCGGCTCGACGCGCAGATCCACTTTTTTGAGCGCCGGATAGTCGCCGTAGTATTTCCACAGGCCTTCGATCGAAACGGCGCTCAAGCGGCTCCTTTGCGGTACAGCATGACGCCGCCGAGCATCAAAATCCCCAGCGTGAGCCCAAGCACCCAGGGCAGCTTCGAGTAGACGCGCGCGGGCGCCTGCGCAATCTGCGGCTGTCCGGTATCGTCCTCCGCCGACGACTGCGAGTTGTTGCGCAGCGATCCCGTGCCTTCGATTTTCACGCTGAAACTGGCGGCGCGCAGCCGGTAGGTATGCGCCTGGGTTTGTGGCTCCTGCCCCAGATCGTCGATGCCCTCGCCGGTGAGCGTCACCGAAGGCGGGGTGACCAGGTAGGTGTTCTCGCCGGAAAGATTTCTTCCGCGGAACGTGTCGCCCGGAGGAAGCGAGTAGGCGATATCGAAGCGGGTCTCGCCCGGCTTCACCGGATAGTCGATTTTATAGACGTTCGGTTCCTTGGTCTTCTCCGCTTCGCGCGGCACCGGCATGCCGCCGGAGGTGTTCACCACCACCTGGATTTTTCCGTTCACGTCCTTGGGCACATAGAACTCGGCCGAGCCCTTGACCGGATCGTTGTAGGTTTGCTGCCACGGATTGCTGAACAGAAAAGTTTCGCTCACCTGAATGCCGGACTCGCCCGGCTCCAGCACGATCATGTGCTGCGAGTTCCGGATCGCTTCCGGATCTTTCGTCGAATTGTAGACTTTCACATTGAGCCCGCTGGTGGGCGATCCCGGCGGGATCATCTGGTTATAGACGACACCCTGATAGATCGATTGCAGCAGCACCGGGCCGGGCGGATAGGGTTTGTCGATTCTGAATTTTCCATCCGGGTCCGATTTGGTGGAGGCGATGGTCTGCATGCCGTTTTGCCCCGGCTGCACCAGTGTGATGAGAACCGATCCCTGCGGCTTGCCGGTGGTGCCGTTGAGGATGGTCCCGTCGACCCCGGCGAAGCAGCACAGCGAAACCAGGAATCCGGCCGGGAGCTTCATGCCATCGCCTTTCCACACTCGCCGCAGAATTTCATGGCGTGGTCGAAGTGCGCGCCGCAGTGCGGGCAGTCAATTGCCGCGGCGCGCTTCGGCTGCGTCCTGGCCGGTGTGGGCGCGGGCACAGGCTCGGCCGCGCCGATCTTTTCCATTTCCGCCAGCACCGCCGCCAGTTCCTTTTGCAAGGTGAGCTTGGTTTGCTGATAATCGGCGTCGCTCAATTTTCCGAGCCGGTATTCGAACTGCAAATCCTTCAAATTTTCATAGATCGTCGCCTTGCGTTCCTCCAGGTGCCGCGTGGGCGAGACGGGTTCCGGCGGCGGTACATCCTTGGCGCGCACAAAGAGCGTAAATATCGTCGTTGCGGCGACGACCAGGACGACCACGAAAAGCAAAGACATTTAATCCAACTTGTCCAGATCCTCGTCCAGTTTGGCGATGACCGCGGGATCGATTTCCGGGGCGGCGGCAGGCGCGGGCTTATGAAGATAGCGGCGGATGGCCAGCAACACGGCTCCAAGCCCGATGGCGCCGGCGATCGCGATGCCGCCGACGCCCATGATACCCGGCGGCTGGACGAGGATATCCTTTCCCTGCTCGGAGGCGAACTGCGCAAGAATCTGATCGTCGCTTTTTCCGGCCTGTTGCAGGTTATAGATTTCGATCTTATTTTTCCGGCAAACCTGGCAGGGATAAGGATCCATGCGGCAGGCCATGTTCATTTTGCAGCCGCAGGGGCAGTTTAATTTTTCGGCGACGCGATTGACCGCGGGCGATTCCAGCTCGGTCGCCGTCTGCGCGGCGGCGGCCGCGGCGAATAGCAGGGCGATCGCGCTACTTTTCCACGTGCTCATGTTTCCCCGCGATTCCCACTACCTGCGTCCTCGGCCACACCATGCGCGTTTTGGCCGGCGTCAGGCAGATCAGCGTGCCGATCAGCACCACCCAGTATCCGATCCAGATCCAACTGACCAGCGGAAACACATAGGCCTGCAAAACAGCCCGCTGATTGTCCGCTGACATTCCCGCAAAGTTCAGATACAGATCTTCGTTGAGGCGGCGGCGGATGGCCACTTCCGAAGTCGGCTGCTTGGAGGCGATATAGACGCGATGCTCCGGCGATAAGACGCCGAGGTCTTCGCCGTTTTTCGAGACATCGATCGGCAGCGCCTCGGAGATATAATTTTCGTTCTGCTCGTTGACCACCGGATGAGTGCGCAGTTGATAGGAGCCCAGGGTTACCACGGTTCCGGGCGTCACCTCGACCGTGGTGTCCTTGTCGAAGGCTTTTCCCGTGAATCCGATAAACATCAGGACCACGCCCATGTGCACCAGGTATCCGCCGTAGCGGGGCGTGTTGCGATGGGTCAGCTCCACCATCGAAACCAGCAGATTCGCGCCGGTTTTCCCCTGGATCGCGCGGGCGCCCTTGTAAAACTCGATCAGAATCGTCACCGCCACGAACGTGCACAGCGCAAAGGAGATGAGCGCGTAAAAATTGCGCACCCCGAAACCGGCCAGCCCGGCCGCCACGGCGGCGCCGGCGGCCATAGGCCACAGGAAGGCGCGCCGCAAGCTTTCAAGCGAGCTCTTTCGCCAGGCGATCAACGGTCCGACGCCGGTCAGCAGCATCAGAAACATCGCGATGGGCACCTGCACGCGGTTGAAGAATGGCGCGTCGACGCTGATTTTTTCCCCCGTCACTGCTTCGGAGATTAACGGGAACAGGGTGCCCCACAGCACCGCGAAACAGCTCGCCAAAAGGATCAGGTTGTTGAACAGGAAGCTCGATTCGCGCGAAAGAACGCTTTCAAGCTGAGCCTCGCTTTTGAGGTAATCGAGCCGGTTGAGGATGAGATAAATGGTCAGCGCGATGCCCATCGCCAGGAAGGCGACGAAATAGGTTCCGATCGACGACTGCGCAAAGGCGTGAACCGAATTCACCACTCCGCTGCGCGTCAAAAACGTCCCGAAGATGCAGAGAAAAAACGTCGTGGAAACCAGCACGACGTTCCACACCTTCATCATTCCCTTCTTTTCCTGCATCATTACGGAGTGCAGAAACGCGGTCGCTGTGATCCAGGGCAAAAGCGAGGCGTTCTCCACCGGATCCCAGCCCCAATATCCTCCCCATCCGAGCACCGCGTAGGCCCATCCGGCGCCGAGCAGAATTCCCGTAGTCTGGAACATCCAGGTGACCAAAGTCCAGCGCCGCGTCGTCTTGATCCACGCTTCGCCGGGCTGCCTGGTGATCAGCGAGGCGATCGCGAACGCGAACGGCACCACGAATCCGACGTAGCCCAGATACAGCATCGGCGGATGGATCACCATGGTCCAGTATTGAAGCAGGGGATTCAGGCCGTTGCCGTCGCGCAGATCCACGATGAGGTGGCCTTCCTGCCAGACGTTGAAAGGCTTGGCCACGAACGCAATCAGGATCAGAAAGAACGTCTGCGTGGTCATCAGGATCGCCGTCACGTACGGCATCATGTCGCGAAACCTGCGGCGATTCTTGAAAACGACCACGCTGGAATATGATGCGAGCAGCCAGCTCCAGAACAGCAGCGATCCTTCCTGCCCGCCCCACCACGAGGCGAACTTATAGATCGCCGGCATGGAGCGGTTGGAGTGCTCCCACACGTAGGACATGCGGTAATCGCCGTTGATCAGCGAATAGATCAGGATGCCGGCCGCGGTGGTCAGCAGGGCCCAAATGCAATAGACGGCGCGCTCGGCGCTCACCACCAGCAGGGGGCGCCTGGCCCACTTGCCCGCCAGCGACGCGGCCACCGAGTAGATCGCGAAACAAAAGGCGAGAAGAATTGCGAGCGCGCCGATATTTTCCATGGATTGATTCCCAGGCCTCTAAAATTCCCTTAAGAAACCGGTTTCGCCACCGCGGGCTTGGCTTCGTACTTGGAAGCGCACTTGGCTTGAATTTTGGTGGCGCGAAAAACGCCGTCCGGGCCGAGCTTGCCGTCAGCCAGCGCCTGGGCTCCGTCCTTGAACGTGTCCGGCAGAGGGTCGATGCCGCTGTAGACAACCGGCAGTTTCAGATTATCCTGCGAGAGCGTGAAGCGAACCTCCCGTCCTTCGCGCACAATCGAATGGGGCGCCACGTCGCCGCCTACGCGGATTCGCTTCTCCAGACCCTCCTTGCCCATCTGATTCACTTCCGCGATGGTCTTGTAATAGGTCTTGGTTTCGCTGATTCCGCCGGCCGCCAACCACGCTAACGTGCCGACGATTGCGGTGATAAGCAGTCCGAATTTCAAGTAGTTGTTCATGGGCCTTTTTTCATCTTCAGTATACCGCCTGGCGCCGGGCGCTTCGACCCGAAGCCGGCGTCAGATGTGACACAAGCCGCAAGATCCGTCCAAATCTCCTGGCGTTTCACAGGTCAGCACATAGAAGACTCCTCCGGCCGACCAATGCGCTCCAGGCGCCGATCCTTTGGACACCGAAATGGTGGCGCGCCGCCCGTGGCTCTGATAAGCGAGCTCGACCCCGTTTCTCAGAAGCCGCACGCTTTCGATCCGCGCCGGACCCGAATGCGCCAGGGGCAGATCGATTCCGGCGCGCTGCCGCACCCAGGCGCGGACCGCTGCCGCATCGCCGGACCGAAACTCCGGACGCGGCAGATTCCAGGCCACGCCCGCCAACAACACCGCCGCCGCGGCTGCCCATACCAGCTTCCGCGCGCGAGGCGGGCTTTGGGACGGGCGCGCCTGATGGACCCGCTCCCACAGCTCCTCCGGCGCGCGGACGCCGCCCAAGGCGTCTTGGAAAATATCGCCAGCGTGCATCATCCTCTCCCGCGCAGGTGCGACAGCGCCCGTTCGAGCTTCTTGTGCGCGCGATTCAGCCGCGAGGCCACGGTTCCGGGCGAACAGCCCAGGATCTCGGCGATCTGTTCGTACTCCAGTCCTTCCGTATAGCGCAGCACCACAACCATCCTTTGCTCCGGCGGCAGTTGAGCCACCCGTTTGCGCACTTCCTCGCGCATCTGGCCACGCGCCAGCTCATCCAGCACGGAGGCCTGGGGTTCGCGAAGGCGGTCCAGCAGCTCGTGCACGAGGGCGAGCCAGCGCTTTCCGCCCCGCCGGTAATCGAAGCAGCGGTTCACCACCAGCCGGTAAAGCCAGGTGTCGAAAATCGCCTCGCCGCGGAACTCGCCGATGCCCGATAGAAGTTTCAAGAAGGTTTCCTGGGCGATATCCAGCGCCGCCGCCGGATCGCCTGTATAGCGCAGCGCGATCGAATACACGCGGTCCTGATAGGCTTCAAACAGCGCCCGGAAGGCCTCGCGGTCGCCGCGCTGGCAGGCCGCGATCGTGTCCCGGTCATGGGAGGCGAGCACCATTGTCCGATTCCCAATTTAGACGAATGAGCCCCTGGTTTTCTTCCCTCCCGCCGGCGGAATTTACAGCGCCGCTGAAACGGTTATAATGGAAACGTGGCCCGCGGCTGGGAAAGTAAATCAGTCGAGGATCAGATTGAGGTTGCGTCTTCGCGCGTCCGCGCCGCCCGCGCAGCGGCAGCCCGCCAGCAGCCGACGCCACAGCAGATCGAGATCGAGCGCAAGCGCGATAGCCTTCTTCTGCAACGCCGGAGAGTCCTGCGCGAGCTGGAAGCCTGCACCAGCGAGCGGTACCGCAAAATCCTGGAGTCCGGCCTGGCGTATCTGGAATCGCAGCTCGAGTTGCTCGGCGGGCGCGAAACGAACTGATTTCCGGTCTGGTCCGGAGCGTCGAACGCCTCTGGCTCAGCGGTCCGTACGGGCGGCCCGCTGGGGATTCGATTAATCCTCGAGCGCCGGTTCGAAGCGGTCCTCGCCGCGCGGGCGCAGCTCGCGATTGCGCATCAGGATCCGCGCGCAGGTATTCCAGCGCAGGATGGCGTCGTCGTTGCCCGGCGGCCGGAGCGATTCGGCGCGCTCGTAGTGCTCCATGGCCTCGCGCAGCGACTCGTAGGCGGCGAAGCCGGCGCCCGGAGCGCCGTGGCGCAGCAGCGAATCCGCCCAGCGTTCGGCGATGATGCCGGCGTAGTAAGCACGCTCGTAATCGCCTTCCAAATCGGGGAGAATTTCACGGGCGGCCTGCGCCGCGATGCCCTGCCCGAACTGATCGGTCAGGCTGAGCAGCAGCATAATCAGCGCGGGCTGGTGCTTCGGATCGATGCGCAGAATATCGCGGCAAATACTTTCGGCCTGCCAGGGCTCGTTCAGCAGCCGGTATCTCTCCGCTTTCGAAAGCGCCTCTGGAACGGCCTCCGGCGAAATCGGTTTGAGCTCGAACATAACACGAGCATACGTTATGGGACGAACGAGGCGGAACGGCTTTTGCGGCGGAAACCGGCGGACCGCCGCCCAACGCCGCGCAGGTGGCCTGGGATCGGCCTCGCATTAAGGCAATCCCGCGCCGGGAACGTCCACGCGGGCGCGTTCGATACGGCCGGAGCGCAGGGGCACGGTCCGCTGCGGGCGGTGATCGCGGGCGGTGCAGAGATAGAGATCGCGGCGGTCGTCTCCGCCGAGCATGCAAGCATAGGCGCTCCGTTCCTGGAGCGGGATTTGGTGCGTGATCTTTCCGCCTTCCATCACGCGGACCACCTTTTTGTTTCCGGCGCAGGCCACCCAGACGGCGCCTTCTTCGTCCAGGCAGATGCCGTCCGGAAACAGGCCGGGAAGTTCGGCGAAGACGCGGCGGTTGGAGAGGATTCCCTGATCGAGGGCGAAAGCGGTCAGCCGCGCCGCAAAGGTTTCGGCGACGATCAACATTTTGCCGCCGGGCGCGATCACCGCGCCGTTGGGGAACCAAAGATCAGCGGCGGCGATGGAGGCGGCGCCATTTTCGATCTTCGCCAGCGCGGTGGGCTTCGGCGTCTCGCCGCCGTCCAGATCGAAGCCGAAGTTCCCGACATAAGCGCGGCCGTCGCGGTCGACCACCATGTCGTTCAAGTACCCGGCAGCGAGGCGGCTTAGATCGGCGTAAACCGAGAGGTCCTGGCGGAGAACGCGGCGCTCGCGCATGGAAACGATCAGCAGCGATCCGTCCGGCAGCCAGCCGAGCCCGGAGGGGTGGCCGGGAACTTCGGCCAGCAATCGAGCCTTGCCCGTTTGATCCAGGACCCAGACCCTGGAGTCGTGCTGATCGGAAAAATACAGCTCGCCGTGGCGCCAGCGCGGGCACTCGGGGAAGACGAGATTATCGAGAATCGTTTCCGGAATCACGCGATCCGAAGCATAGCATTTTACGGCTAAATGGCGTCAACGGGTTGGATGAACTCCTGTAGACTGGGAAGTAAAATGCCGGAATTTCTGGCTCCCGCGCTCAAGAAATTGACTCCGACGGCTATTGTGGACATTTTCGCCGTCGCCGCGCTGATCTATCAGTTCATTGTGATGGTGCGCGGGCGCCGGGCGGCGCACATCATCACCGGATTATGGATTCTGGGGCTGCTTTACGTCATCGCGGTTTGGGCGCGCCTGGAACTGCTGCGAACCGTGCTGGCGGCGCTGGCGCCCTACACGGCGATCGCGCTGATTGTCATGTTTCAGTCCGAGCTCCGGCGCATGCTGGCGCGCATCGGGCGCAGCCGCTGGCTGGGTTTGGGCGGGCAGCTCGAGCGGCGCGAGGTGGCCGACGAGATTATTCTGGCCTTGCAGCAACTGGTGGAGATGAAGGCCGGGGCGCTGGTGGTGATCGAACGCGACATCGGCCTCCGCACGTTTACCGAAAGCGGCGTGGCGCTCGATGCCGCCGTCTCGCGCGACCTGCTGTGCGCGATCTTCCATCAGGGCGGAGCGCTGCACGACGGCGCGGTGATTATTCAAGGCGACCGGGTGGCCGCCGCGGCGTGCTTCCTCCCGCTGACCACCAATCCGCAGTTGCAGCGGCGCCTGGGAACGCGCCATCGCGCGGCGATCGGCATCACCGAAGAAACCGACGCGCTGGCTCTGGTGGTTTCCGAGGAAACGCAGCGGATTTCGATCGCCTCGCGCGGCGAGCTGGAATCCGACGTCAGCCTGGACCGGGTGCGCGAGCGCCTCACCGCGCGTACGCCCGGCCTCCGCAAAGCCGACGTGATTGAAGAACGCAAGTGGGGGCAGGTGGAACCGTGACGCTCCGCCCGATTACCCGCGCGCTTTCGCGCAATTTTGGATGGAAACTGGGGTCGCTGCTGATCGCGGTGCTGCTGTGGTTCGCCTACGTGGGGGAACCCGAGGCGGTCACCATGCGCACGGCGCCGATTCTGTACCGCAATCTTTCAAAGGATCTGTTGATCGGCTCGGATGCGGCGGATTCAGTCCGCCTGGCCTTGCGCGGGCCGGCCAGCCGCCTCGGCTCGGCGGCGCTCAGTGAAGTGGCCGTCGATCTCGATTTAAGCTCGATCCACAGCCCGGGCGAGCGTACGTTTACGCTTTCCGATGGCGATCTCCGCCTGCCCGACGGCATCACGTTTCTGCGGGCGATTCCCTCCCAGCTTCATCTTCAATTCGCGCGGCGCAAGAGCAAGGAAGTGCCGGTGGAGGTGCGGTTCAGCTCGCCTCCGCCGGCCGGTTACAGGATCGTCCGCCAGGAAGTCCGGCCCGGGAAGTTGCGGATCGCCGGGCCGGAGGCGCGCGTCGACGCGATCACCGCCGCCCAGACCGACGCCATCGATCTGAGCGCGGCCGCCGGGGCTGGGGAATATCGCGTCAACACGTTTCTGCCCGATCCGCAGGTGTGGTTCGAATCGCCGCCCTCGGTCACCGTAAAATTGACATTGGACAAGAAATGACCGTGGAGCCTGCAAGAATTCAAGCCGCATGAGACAACTGTTCGGAACCGACGGAGTGCGCGGCGTCGCCGGGCAGTATCCGCTCGACGAAAAGACCACTTTTGCCGTGGGCCTGGCGCTGGGCCGCTGGGTGGCCAGCCATCACCGCAGCCCGGAGGTGGTGATCGGCATGGATACACGCGAATCCGGACCCTGGATCGCGCGGCATGTGGCGGGCGGCCTGGCTCGGGAAGGCGTGCGCCCGCGGTTCGCCGGTTTGATCACCACGCCGGGCATCGCTCACGCCGCGCGCACCGGATCGTTCGCCGCGGGGGTGATGATCTCCGCCTCCCACAACCCGTATCAGGACAACGGCATCAAGATCATCGATCACTCCGGTTACAAGCTGCCCGATGAGCAGGAGCGCGAGCTGGAAGCGGACATTCTCGCCTTTAGCGGCGAACCCGCGCCAGTGCCGCTTACCGTCGATGAGGGGCTGGATCGCGAGTACGTGGATCATCTGGCCTCGACGCTCCCCGGCGGGCTGGAGGGAATGCGGATCGCCATCGACGCGGCCAACGGGGCGGCGTCGCACCTGGCCGCCGGACTCTTTACGCGGCTGGGGGCGGACGCCGACTGTATTCACTGCTCGCCGAACGGGCGGAACATCAATCTGAACTGCGGATCGCTGCATTTGGAGGCCTTGCGCGCGCGCGTTCTCGAAACCGGCGCCGATCTTGGCGTCGCATTTGACGGTGACGCCGACCGGGCGCTGTTCATTTCTCGTTCCGGAAAGATTGTCGACGGCGACGCGGTGATGCTGGTCAACGCCCGTCCGCTGCGCGCGCGGGGCAAACTTGCCGAAGTGGTCGCGACGGTGATGTCGAATCTGGGGCTGGAGCGGGCGCTGAAGCGCGACGGCATCGGACTGGTGCGCACTCCGGTGGGCGATAAATACGTTCTGGAGGAGATGATCCGCCGCGGCGCTCCGCTGGGCGGCGAGCAAAGCGGCCACATTATCTTTCGCGAGTACGCCACCACCGGCGACGGGTTGCTGACCGCGCTCCGCGTGCTTGAAGTGATGCGCGATTCGGGTCAGGATCTGGACGCGCTCACCGCGGATCTGGAGATTTATCCCCAGCGTCTGGTAAATGTCCGGGTCAAGCACAAGCGCGCGCTGGCGGATCTCGCTGCGGTGAATCGGGAGATTCGCCGCGCGGAATCCGAATTTGGCGAGGCGGGCCGCGTGCTGGTGCGTTTTTCCGGTACCGAACCGCTGGCGCGAGTCATGGTCGAAGGACCCGAATTGAGCCGCGTCGAACACTTCGCCAACAGCATCGCCGAGGCGATCCGCGGCGAGTTGGGTTGATCGTCAGCCGCGGGCGACGCTCTTTCCGTTGAGCACGGTCCCGGCTGGAAAAAGCTTCACGCGGCCGTTTCGCCGGTTGCCGAAGTTGTCCTCAAACTCGAAATTTCCTTCTCTCAATTCAAGAATCGCGATGTTGGCACCCGCGCCGGGCGCCAGCGTTCCGCCGCCGTGAAAAACAGGAAACGCGCGCGCGGCGTTCATAGTCGTGCAGGCGATCACGCGCGCGAGCGGCATCCCGAGCATCACCAGCTTCGACATGACATTTGGCAGATTGAATACCTGCGCGGTGCGGCCCTCCGGTGTCCAGTCCGTGGAGATCGTGTCTGGCGAGAAACCGGATTTGAGGACTTTTTCCGCGATGTCCCAGCGCAAATGTCCGGTGCGCCCGTTGCCGACGTCGAACAGCACGCCGCGGCGGCGGGCCTCCTGAACCACCGGCAAAATGCGGCCGTCATCGTCGATAATGCTGTTCGGCGGCGGCGCGAACATATGGGTCACGATATCGCCGGGCTTCAACAGCGGGATCAGTTTTGAAAGCGGCGACATGGTCTGTCCCATGTGGATCATCACCGGCATCTTGAAGGCGGAGGCGAGCTCCTGCGCGCGGCGCAGCACTTCGTAGTCGTTGGGGCCCGCGACATCGCGCGACAGGCGCGCCTTCACGCCGGCGATCATATCGCGGTTGCGCTCCACCGCCTTGCGCGCCAGATCGACGTCGGCGCGGCTCAGATCCATGGTGTCGCCTTCCGGGATCACCCCGCGCCGTCCGATATTGATCAGCACACGGGCCGGTTGCGGCGATTTTCGCGCGATCGCGACGGCCTGGTCGATTCCGTCCGCGCCTTGCGTCCCCGCGTCGATCCAGCCCACCACGCCGTCGTTCAGGCAGATCCGCGGACCATCCGGATCGCGTGTTGCATGTGTGTGAATATCGATCAGGCCGGGCACCACCAGCTTGCCCGCGGCGTCGATGGTTTCCACGCCGGCGGCGGACAGCTTCGCTCCGACGGCCGCGATTCTTCCCCGTGCGATCGCCACATCCGCAATCTGATCGAAGCCTCGCGAGGGATCGATCACTCGTCCATTGCGAATCATCAGATCGTATTTCGCCGCCGCCCATAACCGCGAAACAGCGAATCCTGCCGCCGCGCCAAGAAACCGCCGCCGATTTTCTGTCATAGCGGACGAGTGTATCAAAGGCGCCCGCCCCTCACGCCGCGCTTCATGAAAAACTGGTTTCGATGCGCGATGCCAGGCAACGATATGGAGATTCGCGCCGCGCGGGCGTCCTTGCCGTCATTCTCTTGGCCGGCCTTGCCGTCTGCTGCGGATCGCCCGAACGGCAGGCGCGCGAGTATATCCGCCTGGCCGTCGCGCTGGGCGAACGCGATCCCGATTCGATCGATTTTTACTACGGCCCGCCGGAATGGGTCTACGATGTTCGAAAAAATCCGCCCCGCCTCGACCAGATTCGCGATTCCGCGGCGAAGCTGGCGGGCGAGCTCGAATCGATTCCGCGGCTGCGCAGCCGCCGACTGGCGCGCCAGCTCCGCGCGATCGCGGAACGCGCCGATGAGCTGCTCGGCGTGCGGCGCAGCTTCGATGAGCGGACGCAGATCTATTTCGGCGTCATCGCTCCCGCACCGCCCGCCGAGCGGTTTGAAGAGGACCGCGCGCAGCTCGAAAAACTGCTGCCCGGCAAGGGATCGCTCGCCGAGCGCTACGGCGCGTTCGACCGGCAATTCCTGATCCCGGCGGATCGCTTGCCCGCCGTCATGGCGCGCGCTCTCGGCGGCTGCCGCGATCAGAGCGCGGCGCATCTGCGAATGCCCGCCGGCGAATCGGTCCGCGTCGCCTACGTTCATGACAAACCCTGGAGCGCCTTCAGCCGCTATCAGGGCAATTTTCAAAGCGTCATTTCGATCAACGCCGATCTGCCGCTCACCGTCGACCGCGCGCTGCAACTGGCCTGCCACGAAGGCTACCCCGGCCATCACGCGCAGAGCGTTCTTCAGGATGTCCAGCTTGTCCGCAATCAGCACCTGATGGAGTTTACCGTGCAGCCGGCCTATTCTCCGCAGTCGTTCGTTTCCGAAGCTCTGGCGACCTACGCCGTGAACATCGCGTTTCCGGGCAGCGAGCGGATGCGCTTTGAGCGCGATGCTCTGTTCCCGCTCGCCGGGCTCGATCCGGCCAAGGCCGCGGCGTATCTAAAGATCGAGCGGCTGGTGGACAAGCTTGCCGCCGCCGAGCCGGCCATCGCGCGCGATTTTCTCTCCGGTAAGCTCGAATGGGCGCGCGCGGCCGCCGCGCTTCAACAACAGGCCGCCATGGAGCATCCCGAGCAGACGCTGAAATACATCAACGAATATCGGACCTACATGATCACGTACACGCTGGGGGCCGAATACGCCGCCCGGCGGGCGCGCGATTGGCGCCAGTTCGCCGCCTTGATGGTTGATCCCGACGCTGCGGATCGTCTTATCATCAATCGATGAAGCCGCTGATCGCGCTGATGCTTTTGGCGGGCGCCGCGATAGCGCACGATATCAGCTCGCAGATAACTTGGTCGCGCGAAATTTCGCGCCTCGCCGCGCGTCACTGCGTTTCCTGCCACCGGCGCGGCGGTTCCGCGTTTCCCCTCGAAACTTTCGAGCAGGCGCGCTCGCGCGCCAAGGATATCGCCACAGCCGTTCTCGAACGGCGCATGCCGCCCTTCGGCGCGGTGAAGGGTTTCGGCGATCTGCGCGACGATCGGTCGCTGACTCAGGAGCAGATTGAAATGGTGGTTCTTTGGGTGCAGGGCGGCGCGCCGCAAGGCGATCCCGCGCTCGTTCCGAAAACTCCGCCGAAAATCGCCGCTTTTGCCGAACCGAAAACCGGCGCGGAATGGACCGGCGCTGAACTCACCGCGGACCGGACTTTCGTGGCGATTCGCCCCAAAACCATCGGGAGCGATTCTGTTCGGATCGTCGCCCAGCGTCCCGACGGCACCGTCGAGCCGCTGATCTGGTTGTATCGCTACGATCCGAAGTTCCCGCGCACCTATTATTTCCGCAAACCGCTGAAGCTTCCCGCCGGAACGAAGATTATCGCGTCGGAGCCGGGCGCTACGGTCGCGCTTCTTGAACCGGCACGTTGAACGCCACCGTGTTGACGGCGCCGTCGCGCTGGAACTGCACCCAAACGCGATAGGTGCGAGCGCGCGGAAACGTCAGGTCGAACTCGATCTGGCCGTTGTCGGCGCTGTAGGGATGCTCATGCAGCAGATCAATTAAATCATCGCTCGCCGCGAGCATGTGAGCCCACGCGCCGAGGTATCGTTGGAGTCCGTTTGCCGGTTTGAACTTAAAGAAAAGCTGAGCGGCCGCTCCGGCCACCGGCGGCGCGCTCATCGCCAGCTCGACCTCACTGTTGGCGCCCTTTTGCGGAGCCGTATCGGCGGCCAGCTTTGCGTTTCCGAGCGACAGCGGGCCGCCGCCGGCAAAGATCGTCTGCGGCGCAAGCTGCGGCGTCGCGCCCGCCGGATAGAAATCGCCGAGAACACGATACATCCCCGGTTTGGGGAAGACCGCGGTGTAGCGAAATTCGCCTCTTCCGTCGTATTTCGGATGATCGTGCACGAAATATTGCAAATCGGCGCTGACGATGAAGAGATGAAATAACCGCTCGTGCACAGTTTGGAAGCGGTCCACGATCTTTCCGGTCTCCGGATTTTCGACGGAGAAAATCAGGTCGACTTTCTGAAGCGGCTTCGGCTCGGATGGGGTGAGCCGCAGGCGCAGCGGAAATTCCACCGGATCGGGAATGCCCATCACCAGCTTCATCCCGCAGCGCGGGCACACGCCGGGTGTTGCGGAGCGCACGTCGGGATCCATGGGGCAAACGTAGTCGAGCGGCGCATCCACAGTGGTCAGAGCGATGGATGCCGAATCGCTTGCGCCGCGAATCGAAAAATCGAGATGCGCGGTGAGGTCGTTACTTGCCGGTAGCGGTCCCTTGCCGACCCATGTTTCCCCGGTATCGTTGATATCGAGCTTGATGCCGTTCAGCGATACGCCGGAAAGCTGCGCGGCGGGAAGATCATCGCCCGCGGCGTCCATGAAATAAACGGTATAATCGCCCTGCGCGGAAATATTGACTTCAGTATGCAGGCCGTTTTTTGTGGCCGCCGAACCGCGATATTTCGGCAGCGCCGTCGATCCCGGAGCGGCGGCGGGCGCTTCGGTGGATTTTTCGCGCGGCCCGCACGAGCCGATGATCATCAAAGAAGCGATGCAGATCAGAGATCCTCGCGCGGCTGGCAGGCTACTCATAGCGCAGCGCGTCGATCGGCGGCAGTCTCGACGCCTTTCGCGCCGGATAATATCCGAAAAACACGCCGACGAATCCGGCGATCCCGAAGCCCAGCGCGATTCCCCAGGCGGGCGCCGCCGCGGGCCATTCCAAAATTCGCGTCACCACCAGCGGCGTCGCAAATCCCAGGGCGATTCCGGCCAGGCCGCCGCATAGGCTGAGCGTCACCGCTTCCACCAGGAATTGCAGCATCACGTCCCGCCGTTTTGCTCCCACCGCGCGGCGGATGCCGATTTCGCGGGTGCGCTCGGTGACCGCCATCATCATGATATTCATGACGCCGATTCCGCCGACGATCAGCGAGATCGCCGCGATCGCCGCCAGCAGCGCGGTCATCGTCGCGCCCGCGCGATTCAAGGTCCCGGCCATTTCCTGCAAATTGATCTGATCCACCTTGGGCATGTTCGCCAGCACGAACGCCGCGACCGATGTGTACAAGCCCTTCGTCAGCGCCTCGGCCGCCTGCGTCTTCACGGTGAAGTCGTCGGGAATCGAGCTGCCCGTTCCGGAGCTTGGCATCTGGTTGCCGAGCAGTCCCGGTTGCCGCGCGCGCGCCGTCGCGCCGTCCATCAAATGATGACGCTGGCGCAGCAGCGGCACGATCTGGTCCACGATGCCGCTCGCCTGTCCGGCTTCCTTCGCCGCGACGGTAATGAGATGCAGGTAATTTACGCCGAGCAGCCGCTGTAGCGTGGTGTACGGAACAAAGACCATGTCGCTTTGATCCTCGTCCGCGGTCGAGGCGACGCCGATCACGCGGAATTTTTGCCCATGAATCTCCACTTCCGCGCCCACCGGGCTGGCGCCGGCGAACAGGCGCTCCCGAACCGCGGTCCCCAACACCGCGACCGGGGCATTGCGTGCCACATCGTCCCGGGAGAAAAATTTCCCGCGCGAAAAGGACCACTGATACATCTCGGCATACGGCGCGTCGGTGCCCAGAATCTGGGTGTAGTATCGGCGCGCGCCGCTGGCCACCCAGCCGCGCAGCCGCACGCCCGCGGCGACGGATTTCACGCCCGCGATCCGGCCGACGGCTTCCGCATCCGCTTCCGTGAGCGTGGTCGCCGAGCCCAGCCCGCTGGCGATGTTGACCGATTCGCCCCCGCGCGTATAATTTCCCGCGCGAATCTGAATCAGGTTTGTCCCCGCCGATTGGATCTGATCGGAAACGGTCCGCTGCGCCCCGGTCCCAAGCGCAACAATCGTGATCACCGCCGCCACGCCAATGGTGATCCCGAGCATAGTTAATCCGGCGCGAAGCTTGTGGCGGCGCAGCGCCTTAACAGCAAGCCGAAAACTGGCGATCACCCGCATGTTCTAGGCCGCATCCGCTTTTACTCATAACGCAACGCATCGATCGGCGCGACCCGGGACGCCTGCCGCGCCGGATAGTATCCGAAAAAGATTCCCACCATCGCGGCAATCCCGAACGACAGCGCCACGGCCCAGGCCGAAATCGATACCGACCATTGCACCCACTGCCCGAGGATCGTCGAAGCCGCCACTCCGATCGCAATTCCGGCGAGGCCTCCTGTCACGCTCAGCGCGACTGCTTCCATCAGGAACTGGCGCAGAACATCCTTCGCCTTCGCGCCAACCGCGCGGCGAATGCCGATCTCGCGCGTGCGTTCCGTCACCGAAAGCAGCATGATATTCATGATTCCGATCCCGCCCACCAACAGCGAAACCGCCGCCACGCTCGCCAGCAGCGCGGTCATGGTCCGGCTGGCGCGATCGAGCGTTTTGCCGAGCTGTTCCAGCGTCACCTTTTCCAAACCCGCGACGTTGCCCACGACGGAACGCGCCACCTGCGGCAGCATGCCTCCTTTAGCCAGCGCCTGCCGGGCCTGGCTGGTCACGGTGAAATCGTCCGGATCTTTCACGCCGATCCGGTGCCGGGCGCGCAGCAGATCCGTGATCTGCTGAGAAATCCGGCTCACCTCGCCGCTCGACGAAGTGGTGATCGTAATGTCGTTCAGCTTTGATAAATTCAGCAGCCGCTGGACCGTGGTGAAGGGAACGTAGACTGCGTCGAACTGATCGTCGCCCGGCGCTGCGGCCACCAGCCAGCTTCCGCTGGCGACCACGCCGACAACTTCGAACGGCTGTTTATAGATGCTGACCTTTTTTCCGACGGGATTCTCTGCTCCGAACAAGCGCTGGCTTACGATGCTGCCGAGTACGATCACCTGCGCGGCGTTGGACTGCTCCCGCCTGGAAAAAAATCGCCCATGCTCGAACACCCAGGCCCGGCGGATCAGCGGCAGCGAAACGTCGTCGCCGTGCAGACGTGTGAACCATCGCTTGGCTCCCCAGGCGACGTGCGCATTGTTGTGGATTCCTTCGGAAACATATTGCACGCCGCTGATCTTGCGAATCGCGTCCGCATCCGCCGACGTCAGCGTAGCCGCCGCGCCGAGTCCCGCTTCGGTGTCGCCCAGCCGCTGGCTTGCCGTCGGGTGATCGTGCTTCTCCATCGGATCGTCCTCGGGATGAAACACCGGCCGGAACAGCGGCATAATCGGCCCCGCGCCTTGCGGATTCCGCCACACCGCCGGCACAAACTCGACGCGCGGCGTGGTGCGGCCCTGCTCCTCCACCGCGCCGCCGGAATCCTCCGTCTTCGTTTTATAATTTCCCGCCGTGACGAGGATGGTGTTCATTCCCGCCGCGCGCACCTGATCCTCAATCGCCGATTCGGCGCCGCTGCCGAGCGCAATCATGGTCAGCACCGTCGCCACGCCGATGGTGATTCCGATCATCGTCAGCGCCGTTTGCAGCTTGTTGCGCCGCAGCGCCCGCAGCGCGATCAGCAGGCTGGGACGAATCGCCTTCATGCGTCCTCCTTGGCTATGGGCATCTCCGCCAGCTCGCCGCGCGCGGCGCGCTGCCTGTGGTTCGGCGTGTCGGAAACGATGCGCCCATCCTTAAAGGCGACAATTCGCGAACCGTACTCGGCCACCGACGGCTCATGCGTGATCAATACAATGGTAATCCCGCGCTCCTCGCGTAGGGATTGGAAAATGTCCAGCACCTCCACGCTGGTGCGGCTATCGAGGTTGCCGGTCGGCTCATCGGCCAATAGAATCGAGGGCTGATTCATCAGCGCGCGCGCGATCGCAACACGCTGCTGCTGGCCGCCGGAAAGCTGATTGGGATGATGCTCGGCGCGGTCCTGCAAGCCCACCGCGGCCAGCGCCTCCATCGCCCGGCCCCGCCTTTCTGAAGCGCTCAACGATCCGGCGTTGTAGAGCAGCGGCAGCTCGACGTTTTCCAGCGCCGAAGTGCGCGGCAGCAGATTGAATCCCTGAAAAACGAATCCGATCTTGCGATTCCGCACCTCCGACAATTCGTCGTCGCTCAAATGGGAAACATTGGCGCCGTCCAGAAAATATTCGCCGCTGGTCGGTGAATCGAGGCAGCCGAGGATGTGCATCAAAGTCGACTTGCCCGATCCGGACGGCCCCACCACCGCCACGAACTCGCCCTTTTCAATTTCCAGGGAGACCCCGCGCAGCGCGTGCACATCGACCTCGCCGACGTGATAGGTCTTGGTCAGATTGCGAACCGAGATGACCGGCATGTGAAGAAATTTCCGCGGACGGGACGAGGCTCCTTTAGTGGCTCCCTGAACCGGCTCCGCTGTGCGCGAAATTCCACAGGATCGTGGCTACGGATTTTTCCGCGCCCGCCATGCCGTAAACCTTGCCCGCGCCTTCGATCACCCAATATTCGTTCGCCGCGTGGGCCATGCCGCCATGTCCGGCCGCTCCGCCGGCGATGGGCATCGACACCGGCGCGACCTTCTGGCCCACCGGTCCGTTGCCGAACAGATAGGCCGGCCAGTAGCCGCCGGCGACGATCGTCGCCGTGCTGGACGGCGGGCCGTGCGGGATGCCGAACAGATCGTACATGTTCGTGATCGCGCGCGCGATATCGGTGTCATAGGACATTTTGGCCCAGGGCACATCGCCGATCAGTTTGATCTCGACGTCCTTATATCCGTTCCGGTCAAGCTGCGCGCGCAGCTTCTTGACGATGTCGAGCCCGTTCATGTTGGGCACGTAGCGGATGTTGTGCTTGGAGGTGATCTTGTTCGGCAGGATCGCGCCCGCGCCGCCGGCGAACATGTTGCCGCCCCAGATCCCGTCCAGATTGAAAGAAGTGCCGTAGCGGCTCATCTTCAGCATCTGGAACGGATCATCGGAGATGAAGCGCGCCACGCCGATATTTTGCGCCGCCACTTTCATATCCACTTTCGACGCCGCCTGCTTCAGGCGGTCGATCTCTTCCGGCTTTAAAGGCTCGATATTGTCATAAAAACCGGCGATTTTGGGCGTATTTCCATCATCGCTCACCAGGGACGCAAGCATTTTGATGTGCCGCCATGCCGGGCTGTCCACTTCGCGCTTATGCGTGCCGTGAATATCGGAATCGGTGGGTCCGCGGCCCCAACTCTTGCCGCTGGTGGTCAATTCGACATAAACGCAGCCCTCTGAGCCGCCGCCGACGCCACCCGCGCCGCTCGGAGCCTGCTCGCCGAACATCAGCATGGCGTCGGCCTTCACCAGATCCGGATGATCCTTCACGAATTTGCGCAATCCGATGTCCATGCGCTCCTCGTCGCCCTCGGCGATAAAGATTAAATTCACCGGCAGCTTCCCGAGCACGGCCTTCATGGCCATCATCGCGTTCCATTGCGTCATCTCCGGACCTTTGGAATTGGTGGCCCCGCGCCCGATCAGCACTTTTTTGAACGGCGGCTGCTCGATCAGCCTGGCTTCGAACGGCGGCGACTTCCAGGCATCCGGCTGCGTGATCGGCATGGTGTCGTACATCCAATAAACGGCCAGCGTCCGCGGAGCGCCCTCGTCGCAGTTGGCATACACCACCGGATTGCCCGGCGTGCCGTACTCGGTGATGCCGACGTCATACACCTTGGTCTGCTGGCAGCCGAGCTGATCGAAGAATCCCTTCACCATCTCGGCGCTTTCCGGAATGCCTTCGCCGGTGTTCGAGATGCTGGGCTGGCGGATCCATTTCTGGAGATTCTCAACGTGCTCATCGATATGCTCGTCGATGTAGGCGAACACTTTTTTGAGATCGTCGGGCGTTTTGCTCAAGTCCGGCTCGATGGTCTCGTCCCCATGCGGGCGGATGCCCAGCGTTTTGGCCGGGGCGGCCGACTCGGCGGCCTTCTTCGGATTGCTCGAACAGGCGGCCAATAAGAAGGCGAAAAGCAGCGTGCCGGTTCTCCAGCGCATCAGATCCTCCTTCGGAAATACATTTGTTGCAGCATACACGAGATTGGCGGCGCTTGGCATGTTTTAAACAAAATTCCCGCTAGCTTGCTGGATTGGATATAATTCAGACGGTCAAGATGAGGGGACGAATCGCTGCCGCGCTGATTCTGGTGGGGGCGCTGGGCGCGCAAACCCCCGCGCCGGATCCCGTCGTCGCGTCCGAGCAGGCGCTGGTCAAGCGTTACTGCATCGGCTGCCACAACAATAAACTGAAGTCGGGCAGTTTTTCCTGGGAGCGCGTCGATCTGGCGCATCCGGCCGAGCACGCCGAGGACCTCGAAAATGTTCTTCGGATGCTGCACGCCGGCATGATGCCGCCGCCTGGCCTGCCGCGTCCCGATGCCGCGGCGATGAAAACTTTTATTTCATCGCTGGAAGCGCGCATCGATCAGGCGGCCGCGCGCGATCCCGAGCCGGGCAATCCGCGCCTGCATCGCCTCAACCGCAGCGAGTACCGCAACTCGATCCGCGACCTGCTGGGGCTGAACGTCGACGTGGCGTCGCTGCTTCCGCCCGACGACATGTCGCACGGCTTCGATAATATGTCCGACGTTCTGCGCGTTTCGCCGGCCCTGATGGAAGGCTATATCCGCGCCGGCGACCGCATCAGCCGCGACGCCGTGGGCGACCCCAATGTCAGCGCCTCGACCAAGACCTACCACATCGCGCGCGTGGTCAACCAGATCCGGCATATCGAGGGAACGCCATTCGGCACGCGCGGCGGTCTTTCGGTGATCCACAATTTTCCCGCCGACGGCGAATACGTGTTCCGCCTGTCGCTTTATTACGACATCTGCGGCCCGCTTTGGGGCAAGAGCCAGGGCAAGGGCGGCCAGATCGAGGTTTCCATCGACGGCGCGCGTGTGGCGCTGCTGAGCATCGATCCCGACTCGGTGTTCACCGACGATCTGGTCACGCCGCCTGTCAAAGTGACGGCGGGTCCCAAAAATGTTGCGGCCGCCTTCATCCAGAAATTCGAAGGTCCGGTGGAAGACCCGGTGATGCCGTTTGAGCAGACGCTAATCGACTTCAACAACTCCGACATGCCGGGCATCACCGCGCAGCATCATCTGCGCGAGCTGCGCATCATCGGCCCCACCCACGTCACCGGCATCTCCGATACGCCGAGCCGGAGGAAGATTTTCTCCTGCCGCCCGGCGCAGGGCTCCGACGAAATTCCGTGCGCCCGCAAAATTATCGGCGCGCTTGCGCAGCAGGCCTATCGCCGCCCGGTGACGGACGCCGACATGGAAGATCTGCTCAGCGTGTTTCAGAAGGCCCGCAACGGGACGAATTTCGAGGAGGGCATCCGTTCGGTGGTGCAGAACCTGATCTCCGATCCGGAGTTTCTGTTCCGCTTCGAGCCTACGCCGCCCGGCATCGCCCCGGGCGCGACGTATCGCATCAGCGATCTCGAACTCGCCTCGCGGCTGTCGTACTTTTTGTGGAGCTCGGCGCCGGACGGCGAGCTGATTACAGCCGCCGCGCGCGGCCAACTTAAGGATCCGCAGATGCTGGAGCGGCAGGTCCGCCGGATGCTGGCCGACCCCAAATCGGAGGCCCTGTCGAAAATCTTCGCCTCGGAGTGGCTGAACCTGCAAAATCTCAATGACGTTCAGCCCGATGCGTTCCTGTTCCCGAATTTCGACCGGAACCTGGCGGATTCGATGCGCACGGAAACCGAACTGCTGTTTGACAGCATTGTCCGCGAGGACCGCAGCGTGCTGGACTTGCTCACCGCCAATTACACCTTCGTCGATGAGATTCTGGCCAAGCACTACGGCATCCCGGACGTTTTGGGGACGCGCTTCCGGCGCGTCACGCTCAGCGATCCGAACCGCTTCGGGCTGCTGGGGCAGGGAAGCATTCTCACGCTGACCTCGGTTTCCAATCGAACTTCGCCGGTGCAGCGCGGGAAATGGGTGATGATCGTTCTGCTCGGTACGCCTCCACCTCCACCGCCGCCCAACGTTCCGCCATTTAAGGAAGCGGAAGAAAACGGCAAGCGCCAGAGCGTCCGCGCGACCATGGAGCAGCACCGCAAGAACGAACCGTGCCACTCCTGCCATCAATTGATGGACCCGATCGGTTTGTCGCTTGAGAATTTCGATGCGGTGGGGGCCTGGCGCACCCGCGACGCCGGCATGCCGATCGACGCCGCCAGCAGAATGTACGACGGCACTCCGCTGGACGGTCCGGTGAGCCTGCGCAAGGCGATTCTGAATCACTCCGAGGCGTTTGTCGAAACCTTCACCGAGCGCCTGCTGGCTTACGCGCTCGGCCGCGTCGTCGATTATAGAGACATGCCCATGGTGCGCTCCATCGAGCGGGCGGCGGCACAGGAGGACAATCGCTTTTCGGCATTCGTGATGGCGATCGTCAACAGCACGCCGTTCCAGATGCGGCGCGCGGAGCGGGTGGAATCGGCCGGAGGCGGGCATTGAGATTTTGTCGCGGTGAGGCTGGTTCCGCCGCGCGGGGGACTCCATGACGTTCATCACGAAAAAACATTTATCGCGGCGCACGATTTTGCGGGGCGCGGGCGTCTCGCTGGCCTTGCCGTTTCTTGACGCGATGATGCCGGCGCAAACCCCGGTCGCCAGGACCGCGGCGGCGCCGCGTCCGCGGCTGTGCTGCATCGAAATGGTTCACGGCTCAGCCGGCAGCACGGTTGATGGATCGAATAAACATTACTGGTCCCCCGAAAAAGACGGCGCCGATTTCGAGTTTACGCCGACGCTCGAGCCGCTCAAGGACTTCCGCGAATACCTGACCGTCATCACCGGAACCGATCTGCGGCCCGCCGGCGCCTACGCCGAAGCCGAAGAGGGCGGCGATCATTTCCGCTCCAGCTCGGTTTTCCTCACCGCCGCTCATCCCAAGCTGACCATGGGCGCCGATATTTACTGCGGCGCTTCGATCGATCAGATGTACGCGCAGCGCTTTGGGCAAGATACGCCGCTGCCGTCGATCCAGCTTTGCATCGAGAGCGTCGATTCGTCCGGCCACTGCGATTATGGCTACGCCTGCGTGTACTCGGATACCATCAGTTGGGCCTCGCCGACGCAGCCGCTGCCGATGACCATCGATCCGCGGCAGGCGTTCGAGATGCTTTTCGGCGACGGCGCGACTCCCGAGGAGCGCGCGCTGCGCCAGCAGGCCAAGGGCAGCATTCTGGATCGCATCGCGCACCGCGTCGGCCTGCTGCAAACCAACCTGGGGCCGGAAGACCGAGCCCGCCTCGCCGAGTTTTTAGACGATGTGCGGGAAATCGAGCGGCGGATTCAGAGAACGGAAGCGCACAACCGCAGCGGCGCGGCGCGCCAGTTGCCCACCGCGCCGGTGGGCGTGCCGGATTCCTTTGAGGAGCACGTCAAGCTGATGTTCGATCTTCAGGCGCTGGCGTTCGCCACCGATACGACGCGCTGCTCGGCGTTCAAGATGTCGCGCGACGTCTGCCAGCGGGTGTACGAGGAAAGCGGCGTCAAGGTTCCGTTCCACACCGCGTCGCATCACGGCGAGTCGCCGGCGCGGATCGCCGATTTCGCCAAAATTAATCGTTATCACGTCAGTTTGCTGCCGTATTTCTTCAACAAGCTGAAGAACACGCCGGATGGGGACGGCAACCTGCTCGATCATTCGCTGATTCTTTACGGCAGCCCGATGGGCGATTCCAACGCGCACAATCACAAGCGCGTGCCGATCCTGCTGGCGGGCAAGGCGAACGGAAAAGTGAAGGGGAACCTGCATGTGCGCTGCGCCGATGGGACCCCGATGGCCAACGTTCTGCTGACCATTCTGCATAAAGTCGGGATGAACGTCGAATCGATCGGCGACAGCACCGGCGAGATCGCGGTCTAAGCTTTTTTCATTCAAATACCGCAAGTCCCGGCCGGTGCTTGACGGGGACCTGCCGGGGGCGTATACTCACCGCAAGCCTTGCTTCAAAATTTCGGATCAGGATTTCTCAGCGGAGGTTGGATCTTATGAGGTGGTTTCCCGCAATCTGTGCGGCGGCTGTTGTTTTGTTGTGGTGCGCGGCGCTTCCGGCGCAGATTCTCACCGGCTCGATCACGGGAACGGTCACCGATTCCTCGGGCGCCGTGATTCCCGACGTTAAGGTCACCGCCAGCAGCCCTGCGCTCATCGGCGGCCCCCGGAGCATTAACTCAGACGCCAATGGAAATTTCAAATTTCTCGAGCTTCCGCCGGGCACTTATTCCCTGCGCTTTGAGAAACAGGGTTTTCAGAGCTACGAGCAGTCCAATATCGTTTTAAACACCGGCGTGGATGTGACCGTCAGTCCGAAACTTCAGGTCGGCGAGATGACGCAGGCCGTGACGGTGGAGGCGACGGCGGCGACCATCGATACCGAGCACGTCACTTTACAGGACGTCGCCACGCAGGCCAAGATGGAGGACATTCCCACCGGGCGGAGCCCATGGGCGATCGCCAACACGATCGCGTCGGTTGTGGCGGCCGGCAGCGGCATCGGATCGGGACCGTTTGACGTCGGCGGATCGAACGGCATGCAACAGGTGGCGCTGAGCTCGCACGGCTCCAACCCGAGCGGCGATCAGAAATTCGTAATTGACGGCGTCAGCGTGAACTGGCCGGGCGGCGGCGGCGGAGCGACGCTCATGTATTACGACATGGGCATGTTTCAGGAAGTGAATTACATCGTCGGCGCCGAGCCGGCCGATGTCTCCCAGGGCGGCGTGTACATGAACATGGTCACCGGCGACGGCGGCAATCAGTTTCACGGCCGCGTGTTCATGAACGGAGCCTCGCAAGGCATGCAGTCCAACAACGTCAGCCCCGCGCTCAACACCGAGCTGCTGAACAATCTTTCGGCCACCACGCGCAGCCTGGTGAATCTATCGAAGGTCATCCCGGGCACGCCGATTACCGAGACCTACGACTACAACGGGCAGGTGGGCGGCCCGCTGATCAAGGATAAGCTGTGGTTTTTCACATCCTGGCGGCTGTGGGCGACGAACAATCTGAGCGCGGCCTTCAATCTGAACGGGACGCAGGCGCTCAACGATAACCAGATCGCCGACGAGATGGGCAAGTTCAGCTATCAGATCAACCAGAAGAACCGGCTGAGCGTGATGTACTTCCGCAATCAGAAGAACCGCTACCACCGGCGCAACCAGGGCGTTTTTGGCGATAACGTGACCACCGTGCTCCAGAACCAGCCGGCTTACGATGCCGCACTGCGCTACACGATGGTTCCCAATCCCAGTTGGGTCATCGACGCGGGGTTCGCGCTGACCGCGGGAAAGACGCCGTATCGGTATCAGAACGACATCGCGCCGGGTGCGATTTCCGTCTACGACACGAGCACGCAGACGGTCTACAACGCGGCGCAGTATAACTATTTGAATCCGGTGTACCGCGGCGCGCTGGACGTTTCCGCCGGATACTTCAAGAGCGGCTGGGGCGGCAAGCACAACTTTAAATTCGGATTCCAGGACAGCCAGGACGGCTACCAGCAGCGCTATACGGCGAACGGTGATCTGCAAGGCCAGTTGATCAACGGAGTGCCCACCACGGCGCTGCTCTACAACACGCCGATCAATATTCAGAAGAACAACCTGGAGATCACTGCGTTCTACGCGATGGATTCCTGGACCATCAAACAGCGTTTGACCATCAACTACGGAATCCGTTGGGAGCGCTACTACGCCTGGATTCCGGCGCAGACCTCGCCCGCCGGAACCTTCGTCGGCGCGCGAAATTATCCGGAAGAAGACGGCGTGCCGAACTGGAATAACTGGACGCCGCGGCTGGGCTTTGCCTACGATGTCACCGGCAAGCAGAAGACGGTGGTGAAGGGCAGCGCCAGCCGCTACATGCAGGGCGAAGGCGCGAATCTGTGGACCCAGGTGAACCCGCTGGGCTTCAGCACGGCGACGGTCACCTGGACCTGCCCGCCGACGCAATACGCGCAGTGCATCGCCAACGGTCCGACGCTGGCGCAGCTCAACATGGGCAGCTTCAGCGGATTCACCGGCGGATTGACCACGCATATCTCGTCGCCCGCCTTCTGCAGTTCGCAAGGATTCCCCTCGTCGGAATGCCCCGCGCTCCAGCGGCCGTACTCTTGGGAATACAGCCTGGGCGTGCAGCAGCAGCTCCCGCTGGATATCGTGGGCTCGGTGACGGCGTGGTACCGCGCAACCTACGATCAGATCGGGCGCGAGAACCTGGATGTTCCCTTCAACAGCTATATTCCGGTGACGATCAAGAATCCGCTGACCGGCGGCCCGCTGACCGTTTACAACCAGGCGCCCTCCACCAAGGGAATGCAGAATAACATCCTGCTGAACTCGAGCCTGCTCAATCAGTATTATCACGGCATCGATTTCACGTTCCAGCGGCGCATGATGCGGCACTTCATGTTCTTCGGCGGCCTGACCTACGGTCACGTGCACGGCCCCTATCAGGGCGACGTCAATGCCACCCTGGATGACCTGAACAACCCGAACTACGACTACAACCGCATCGGATATTTGTCGAACGACTCGCCGGTGCTGTTCAAGGCCGGCGGAGTGGTCGACTTGTGGCATCACATTACGCTCGCCCCGAATTTCCAGCACTACACCGGATTCCCGGAGATCGCGCAGTACACGGTAACGGGCCCGATCATCGCGGCGGCGACCGGTGTGCCGTCCTACACGTTGACACAAAACACGCAGAATATCTTCGTCGAGCCGCCGGGCTGGCGGAGGCTGCCGCCGGCGAATCTGCTTGATCTGCGCATTTCGAAGATTTTCACGATTAAGGAACGCTATAAGCTGGAGCCGGAGTTCGACATTTACAACCTGACGAACGCCAGCCTGGTGACGGCAGTGCAAACCAGCGTGACCGCGGGAACGCCCACCAACGGGACGGGAAGCGTCGGTTCGCTGTTTTTGAATCCGACGGCGGTGATTCCGCCGCGGCTGTATAAGGTCGGCCTCCGATTCGATTTCTAGGAACTTGTTGAAAAACCCGAGGTGAGTGCTTGGCGACCGGAACAAATCCTGAGAGAATTGTTCTGTGCGCGGCGAGGATCAGCAGCAATCCGGAATGTTCAGCTACGTTTCGCTAGAAGAGAGGGTTCCGCAGGACGACCCGCTGCGGACGATCCGCAAGAGCGTGGACGAGGTACTTCGGTCCATGGCCAGGGACTTCGACGGCCTGTACGCAAAGACCGGGCGGCCGTCGGTACCGCCCGAGCGGCTGTTGCGGGCAGTGCTGCTGCAGATCTTTTATACGGTGCGCAGCGAACGGATGTTGATGGAGCAGATGAACTATAACCTGCTGTTCCGCTGGTTCGTGGGCTTGGAGTTGGACGAGCCGGTTTGGAATCATGCCGTGTTCAGCAAGAATCGGGACCGCTTGTTGAATCAGGAGGTGGCGCGGGAGTTCTTCTCCCGGGTATTAGCGCAAGCCCAACCGCACCTTTCCGACGAACACTTCAGTGTGGATGGCACGCTGATCGAGGCCTGGGCCAGCCAGAAGAGCTTTCCAAAGAAGGATGGCGGAGACGATCAGCCGGGCCAGTTCCGTGGGGAACGGCGCAGCAACGAAACCCATGAGTCCAAGACAGATCCTGAAGCGCGGCTATACCGCAAAGGAAACGGTCAAGAAGCCAAACTGGGCTATCTGGGCCACGTGTTGATGGAGAATCGCCACGGTCTGATCGTGGATGCCATGCTGACGCAGGCCGATGGGACCGCCGAACGCGACGCGGCATTGCTGATGCTGTACCGGAAATGGCGGAACCGGCGGCAACGCGGGCGGCGCGGAGCGATGTGCGTGGGCGCGGATAAGGCGTATGACACGCGGGACTTCGTGGAGACGGTGCGGGAGATGGGCATCCGACCGCACGTCGCGCAGAACACCGCCCGTTCCGGTGGCAGTGCCATCGACGCTCGAACCAGCCGACACGAGAGCTATGCCGTGAGCCAGAGCAAGCGGCCGTTGATTGAGAAGGCATTCGGGTGGATGAAGCAGACTGGTGGCATACGGAAAACCAAACTGCGGGGTCTGGCGAAAGTCGCGTGGCAATTCCTGATGACCGCGGCTGCCTTCAATTTGTGGCGACTCCCGCGGTTGGCAAGGGCCGAGGTGTAGCCGGACGCCGAAAAACGGCGTTTTTCAACACCGCTCCGCGGTGATCCCGAAGAGATCCCCCCACAAACGAGTCCCCTGAACGCAAATTACTGCCATTACCAAGAACGAATGGCGTTCATCGCGCCTGGCGAGAGCCCTATTTCAACAAGTTCCTAGCAGGCTGCTGAAAAGCTAAGGGTCCGGCATCGGCGTTGCGCTACAAAGCAGATTTGTTCCGGAGAAGACCGCGTTATAGGCGCTTGTAACTGATCATTTCAGGAGCTTTGGAGGTGTGTGAAGGACGATTTCTCGCCCTTCGGACACACTTCTCCCTATGCACTTGCCACCTGAAGATTGCGCATCCTCACCAGGTTGTAAGCTGAGGCCGCCAGTGTAAACATCCAGCCGACTCGTTCGAGCCCACGGAAGCGCGTTTTGCGTTGCAACGCGATCGTCTTGATCCAGCCGAAGACTTCTTCGATACGCTTCCGCTTCCGCTGGCTGATCTCGTAACCTTTATGCCGCGTCGTGCGGTTATCAATGGCACTCCGGCGGTTGTTGTCGTTCTGCGCCACGTGAGGCGTAACGTTGCGGGCTCGCAGTTCTGCTACGAAGCCGCGCGTATCGTAGTTGCGATCGCCGCCCAGAGTAACGCGCCGCCATTCGGCCTTGCCGCTGATCATGTCTTTACCGGCATCGCGTTCCGCTGTTCCAGTGGCTTGCGTGAGCCGGACATCCACCACGAGCCCATTGCGGTTCTCTGTCAAGGCATTGAGGTGGACCCCATCGTTTGGACAAAAAAAAACGGGCGTCCTTAGATGGTGAAGTGGGCTAATTCTGGAGGCGGCCGTGAGGCCGCCGTCCATTCCGGGCTTGAATCGGCGCTCGGGTCGCATCCCTGCGTTGCCCTATCCTCCTATCAAGCATTTCGATTGTACGGCAGATGCCGATTTCGGTAAAGCGAAAAGCATCCATTCTGGAAAAACAAAAGCGGTAAATCCCGGGG
>Ga0209061_1000315_pt1 | contig 139509 bp, 104 predicted proteins | sample Coa_R1_10_FD_187157 | JGI IMG/M metagenome (GOLD analysis project Ga0209061, IMG submission 187157) | Surface soil microbial communities from Centralia Pennsylvania, which are recovering from an underground coalmine fire - Coalmine... | ecosystem: Environmental > Terrestrial > Soil >... | reverse complement strand
GCTCGATGTAGGCTGGCGCTATATGCCTCGTCCAGGCGATGCCGACCTGTCTGTCACGATCGTCGAGTTTATGGCTCTTAAGGCCTGCCAAAATGCCGGCCTCGCCGTCTCCCAAGAGACCCTCAATCGCGCTATCGGCTATATTCGCCGTGCCGCCAACCCAGATGGTGGCTTCAGCTACCAAATCGGTCAAAATCAATCGAACGTTGCTCGAACCGGTGCCGGTGTGCTTGCCCTCTATCTCTCTCATCTCAGCAACACTCCAGAATGTCAAAATGGCCTTCGTTATCTGGCCGAACATCCCCTCGATGCACGCAACTTCTGGCTCTATCGAGAACACTTCCACTATGCCATCTACTATGTCACCCAAGCGGCCTACCAAGAGGGCGGAACGCTTTGGCGCACCTGGTACCCCGCCATTCGCGATGAACTCGTCCGCACCCAAAACGCAAACGGAAGCTGGGAAGATACCCCCTTTGGCTCCGATGCAGGCGGTGTTTATGCCACCGCAATGTCCATTCTTGTACTTCAGGTACCGGCCGGCTTATTGCCGATATACCAAAAGTAGGTCGAACGGTGATGAGGTTCTTCAAGCTATTCAACATTGGTCTGATCGCTGCAACCCTCTCTAGCCCTTCAGCCTGTCTTAGGGCCGTTCTAGACTCACCTCCACCACCGAATCCGTCGCCAGCGAAGGTCTCCTCTACCAAAGCATCTCCTATTGAAAAGATCACGGATAACCTCTACCGCCTTGGCACCCTGCTTATTGATATGAAAGCACACACCTTAACGTGCCCCGGTGAGATCAACATGGATTCGGGCGATGTGGAATATCTCGCCGTCACCCCTATGGGAAAGACATACGAAAGCCTCCTTCGGCTCGACGTCAGACCACTCTACCTTCAAGTGGGGCTTCTACTGCTAGGTCTCGAACCGAAAAACGTGCTGCAATATCAAGGCGACCCCACATCACCCCAGGGTGATCCGGTGGATATCCTTGTGCGTTGGGAAGACCGCAATGGCAAAGAACATGAAGCCCGTGCGGAAGACTTCCTCATGAAAGGTTCTAACAACAGCCCGATGCCGCATCATCCTTGGGTCTTCACAGGGTCGCGCATTTTGCCTGAGGGCTTTGAGGCCGATCTCTGTGGTTCGCTCGTAGCAGTTTGGCACGACCCTGCCGCTATTTTAGATAACCCCATGCACGAGATCCAAAACGACTGGATGGTCAATCCTGCCAAAACCCCACGCAGAGGCACTTCCGTGCGAGTCATTTTCAAAGCGATCCATGTCCCTGACCAGACCCATCCGGATAAGAAGCCTTAGACCTCCTCGCCTCCAGGCTCTCATAGCCGTTGCAAGGCGTCAATGGCGCGGCCGTGCCTGGTGGTGGGAAGCAGGCACGGCCGTGCTGATCTTTGGTCTGTTTCTTCTCATCGCGTTAGGACTTCAAAAAATATGGCTAGAAACTCCGTGGCAGCATACTAGCAGCACAGGAGATCGTTGGGGACGTTGGTTACAACAATGGGCTTCTGCGGCCTTTGTCGCCGCGGCCGTGCTTCTTCCCTTATCCGGGGCCACTTTAGGCGCTTATGCTCAACCAGCCGCCGTCGAGACCTCCGATTTTAAAGCTGCGCTGCTCACCGGTCTTACCCCGTTTGAACTTCTTACAGGTCGTCTCTTCGCCCGCCTTCGTGTTCCTATCCTCTGCTGGCTTTGCAGCCTCCTGTTCTGGAGCTATCTTCAGAATGCACTCCATCCGCTACCCGATGTTCACATGCTTAGCCTCCTCAAGGCCCACCTGGTGCTCCTTTCTACCCTGCTCCTATTCGCCGCCATTGGGTGTCTTGGGTCAGGAAAATCATCGCCGGGGCGTTCCACAACCCGCGGCCTCATTATAGGCTATGTGCTCTTTTTTCTTCTCATCATCGATCTTTTTCTGTTCAATCCCATCCTAAACACTATGCAAAACCCCACATCTTCCATCGTCGCATTGCTCTTCATAAACCCCGTGGTGGCGGTTACTACCCCCATCAAATTCGATCTCCTGCGTACCCAATGGGTTTACGACCATACCATCGCACCGGACTATCCGTTTCAATACCCTCACTGGCCCTACCAGATGCTCGTTTTTCTTGGCCTAACCCTCCTTTTGCTACTCATCGCCCAAAAACGCTGTGCGAAAGCCTATCTTTCTTGAATCCCGGCTTCAAACCCGGACGGTGATACAAGCCTACATAACCCCCTTGCTTAACATGCCAATATTCATCTATTTGGTAACTGTACTTATACCATTATGGTAGCCGTTCATAATGGCATCTTTCCATGCTAAAATAAATCAGAATAGATAAATAGCGCAAATGCAGGTGGATTCCTATGGCAGGCCATCCCAATGAAACATCAAGCGATACCGTGGGCAAATATAATCTTCTTATCTGCACTATTGGAGGCAGCCCCGAGCCGATTGTCGCCTCGCTAAAGCACTGGAAACCAGAAAAAGTAGTGTTCGTTCCGTCCGCTGAGACAGAGAAATACATTAGCGGAATCATATCCCTCGCTGAGCAGAATGATTTGAGGATCAGTCCAGGACAATACGATACTATAGTACTTACCGATGGGCAAGATTTCGCCAGCTGCGTAAAAGAACTCCGCGATCTTACCCCACTAGTCAAAGGCTGGCTGGAGCGTGGTGGTCGGTATCAGGTCGTCGTAGACTTCACAGGAGGCACGAAATGCATGGCAGCCGCACTAGCTCTACAAGCTCGCGACTGGCGTTGTATCTTCTCCTATGTGGGCGGGCAAGAACGGACAAGCGATGGTGTTGGCCTTGTTGTATCCGGCAAGGAACAAGTGCTTCACACCAGCAATCCATGGGATGCTCTCGGGTTTCAGACAATAGAACGCTTCGCTGTGCTCTTTGATCAACAAGCATTTGCTGCTGCGGCAGAAGTAGCTGAAGTCGCGCGGAAGAACACATCTTCTCCATCTCTAAAACGAGAGTTGAATGCCCTCTGTCAATTAGCCGAGGTATACGACGCATGGGATCGCTTCGACCATAAGCAAGCCTTCGACAAGCTTCAAGAGGCCATGAAGGCCATAAACGATCTGGCAGCCGCACTACCCACCCTGAGATCAAATACCCTAGAGCGTCTATTCGATTCACATAACCAAATACTTCAACAGTTGACACGTGATCCTGTACCAAGTCAACAGCACATCAAAGACCTCCTAGCGAATGCCCAACGCCGAAAAGAGGAAGGCAGGCTTGATGACGCCGTCGCTCGACTCTATCGCGCCGTCGAAGCCCTTGCCCAACTAGCACTGAAAGAGCGCCACCAAATCCCTAATACAAAAGCCGTCCCCTGAGCAGCATTCCAGAACCCTTGCGCTCAGAATGGGCCAATCGAGCCAGGGATGGCAAAGTCATGCTTGGTCTCCAAGATATATATGCCCTTCTAGATGTCCTTGAGGACGAGTTGGGAGCAAAGTTCAAAAGACTAAATCTCGACGGAGTCGAATCGCCATTAACAGCTCGCAACGAGTCTATCTTAGCTCACGGCTTTACACGGATTTCAGAAAACGTCTACTGTCAACTTTGGACTGCAACGCTTCAGCTAGCAGAACTGGATGAGGAAGCACTCATCACATTCCCAAAGCTACAACCAACGCACTAGGCTCACATACACTGTCAGAGGAGTAGACTAAAAGCTCGTCCTGGACTTCCTTTGAAGGATGAACTGTACCGTGGTACCGCTCTAAAGTCTATTCAATCGCCACATTAGGCGCCGGCCTCGGCGATCCCGCTCCCAACCCTGCATCGTCTTGCCTGAGAAGTCAATATATCCCTCCACCTGACGCGCAGGCCCGCTACCGGATGGAGGAACGATCTTCAATATCACGACACTGCCGTTCAATCGTCCCTCCACCCGAGCCATACCTTGCCCAGAAAGCCCCTCTAACCGCCCCACAAAACGGTTCGCGCTCAATGCATCAAGTCTCATCTTTACCCGTTGCCCGCCGATAACTCCCTGCCAACGGCCAGCCAATGTTACCGAAACTCCCGATCCTTCCTTCGTCCACACCCATCTCTGCACAAAAGTTGGGTTGGAAAAAACTGTTTTCTGAGCCATTAATGCTACTAAGGCAATTAAGGCTAAAATACCTGCCGTCCCAATACGCCACCAACGCCGCAACTCTCCCATCTCCGGCAAAACGCCTTTGCGAAATCCGCCCACTATAGCCCCCCCAATCGCCCCGATCACCCCCCATGCCAAAGCAGGCACATCTAGGCCAAGAAAGCAGAACGCGCTCGCCACCGTATCGCCAAGAGAAACAAAAAGTAGCGCCGAGAACGCCGCCCCAAGCGCTAAATAGCGCAAACCTAATAGAGTGGCCTGCTGAACCAACACAATCCATGATACGGAACCATACGGGTTAATCAGCGGCACATGAAATAGAAAACTTAACCCGCCGATGCATAGCAAAATGCAGATCAGCGACACCAACATGGAGATGGGAAATAGCAACCATTGGGCTTTCCCAAACATCCCTAAAATCCGGTAGATAATCAAAAGAATCCCTACATCCAAAATCACCCCCAATACAGTGTAAGGAGCTACGAACGGATAGAAGTAGGAAGGCGACCAGTTGCTTATTACCGGATCGTACCAGAGCGAAGCTCGCTCCGGCACGAGAAATAACGGGCTCCAGCGTGCCCCACCCGGCAGCCAAAACGAGAGGAGGCCCCGCAACAAAAACAGGCTTCCGCCTCCGAAGGCAGCTGCTTTTATCAGGGTGCGCCAACGCACTTCCATTTGAGGCGGCTTTGGCGGTGCATCAAGCAACGCCAATATGCCTCGAGGAGTTAAACGATCGCGCGGGTTCTTCTCCAAACAGCCCTCCGCAATCGTCTGAAACGGCTCCGGTAACCGATGCAGATGAGAGGGCGGTAAGTGCAAAACCGCATGGATTTTCTCCTCAATGCTTTTCCCTTCAAAAGGCAGATGCCCCGTGAGCGCCTCCACCAACACCACGCCCAACGACCAAATGTCCCACGCCGGGGTTACATAGTTACGGAATGCCTCCGGCGGTGCATAGGCCGGGGTGCCCATCACGGTAGTCGCCGTGGTCATATCCCTCCGTGGCCCTAGCTCGCGCATCAAACCTAAATCGGCAAGTTTCCACCTTCCCTCACACCATAAAATATTGGCCGGTTTTACATCCCGATGCACCCAGTGTTCTGGACGTTCGTGCAGGTAGAGCAGAACATCGCACATCTGTCGTAGCAGCGTCTCAGCCTCCTCAGGCGTCAGCAAACCACGCTTCAGCCGTTGCTCTAGGCTTTCATCGGCGCGCTCCATCACCAAATAGAGCATGGAGATCGTCTTATCTTGAAAAGAGTACGTGAACTGCCCGGGGGCGAAATAGCGAATGAGATTGGGATGATGAAGCGTTGTGGAGGTCTGCAACTCGCGTAGCTGTTGTTCTCTCTGCTCCTCCGCAACCCGAAAGAGCTTCACCACAACCTCGCGCAGAGCACGGCCCGCCACCACCTCATCTGCTAAGAAAACGGCGCCATATCCCCCAACGCCTATTCGTTGGCGAAGATGGTACTTCCCGTCTAAAACCTGCCCTTCGAATAAGTCCCAAAAAAGATCGCTCATCTCGCTGTAAAGAGGCCTGCTTCTCCCTCTTTGCACATAATAACACCAATCGGGGAATTTTTCAAATGCTTTCCAGAAGACAGCGCCGCCAAAGCGCCCTATACCACACTACGCAAAATCCCCAAAGCGGTAGCATCAACAAGGCGGTGCCGAAGTGCGCATGCACCGAAAGGTAGTTGTGATAGTACGAAAGAGTATGCTGATGACTCAAAAAGTCGAAATGCTCGCCGTTGAACGGCCAGAGATAGTAGTATAGCAATAAAGTCACCCCAGCCAAAACGGTATAGAAACGCAGCCAGCCGATGTCGGCTAGTGCGGCAACGGGCACGATCCATTCAAAATGTTGTTGCCCTGCATGCGGGGTAAAAACATAGTAGTTCGCAATTGCCAAACAGGCCAATTTTCCCATATCCGCCCGCCTGCGCCAAAAGACGAGATAGATCAGCAGCCACCCTAAATAGAGCAACTTACGGATAATCCAGCCATTAAATGCGCGCCACCACGGCCAACCGGGAAATAGATTCGCCGTGCTTGCCAACCCCCAATCTCCAATATCCCCCCGATAGTGCACGACATCGTGCAGAATAACATTCGGTACCTGCAGATACAGTATCCAGAGGCTAAGAGCCGATGGCAGCAGCACAATTATAAGAAACGAAATTCGTCGCGACCACCCCCGTAACCTCGGCAAAAAAAGCGGCGCTAGCACCCCTGGCCACGTACGTGCAAGCACCCCTAAAGAGAGCCATAGGGAAGCAACGGTCGGAAAGCGCCCTTCAGAAGAACTGCGCTCAAATGCAATAACGGCCAGCAAGGTGAACAAAGCGGGAATGCAATCAAATTGTCCATGTACCGCACAGGTAAAGATGGCCACAGGGTTAAGAATGTACCATAGCGCTCGCCGAAAAGCCGAATGGGGCTGTTCGGGATTTTTGAAAAAGAAGTAGAAGTAGAGAGCAAACCCAACGGCTACATCACAGATAATAGCCGGCAGCTTAACGGCGAAGTAGTCGGGCAGGTGGTACACCGTCTCTAATCGGCCAGCCCACAATAGCAGGGTAGGCCATAAGGGCGGCCAATTCAGCTTGTGGGTAAGGTAGGGGTTCTTGCCCATACCCTGATACATCACTACCGTACGCCATGCGCCCACATCGTAAGAGCCATAAATGAGGTAGGCCGGCACAAGCCGAATGGTGAACCCCAGCATGAGAAGCAGCAAAACATAGAGCCCACTTTTTCCCTCTAGAGCAGTTCGCCACCAAGTCTCATCCTGACGTGTGCTCTCGCCTTCATGATCTATCGTGCAGGTACGAAGGGCTGTATTTTCACATCGTGCCATGTTCTCTACGATGATTGCGGTGTGAGACCCCAAGCCTTTAGGCAGGAGAGATAAACCGCCGCCTCCTTCCTATAAACTCAGTTGCCGTATATCGGTGGACTAGGCCCTCTGCTTCTTGAGCATTCTGGCCTCGGTATAATCCTCTTGAGTAACAGAAACCGCTCAAAACCCTATAGGCAAGTCCACGCATATACCTTGCTCCTCCAACTGCAGACCAACGACGTAACGAAAAGCTGTTCAGCCGAAGCTCCTGCGCCTGTTCACCACCTGTTTCAACACCGTGTACGGCCGGGACAGCAGGCAACCCTTTGGAGAAGTTATCTGCTTCGCTAGTTCAGGCTATCCTTAAGAAAATCTTGCCAGTCTGTGTCGGTGGGGTTGATGGGCTTTAAGAGTTCTTTTTTCTCTTCGGAACCCTGCTCTACGTTAAGCTTCTCTATATCTTCTAAGAGGGTCATCTGCCCTTTCAACCATAAAATCTCATGCTCGATTCGCTGGGCAGTATCGGTTAGCTCCAGAAGAATCTGTTTCTCCGCGGCATCTTGCAACAGCACCGAGGCGGCGCAAAAGGAGAGCGTCACCGGATCGCCAGGCAGTTGTACCGGTGGTAGAACCTCACCGGAACGTGTGGCCAGCATCTCTAGATAGCGCACGAAAAGGGCTGCGAGCTTTCCCGTCAGTGGTGCTATCCGCCGTGAGTCGTAAGGCCTATCTTCAAGCAACTCGGCCTTGCCGACTAAATAAGGCAGATCGGCTTCCGTGTACTCAAGTAGTCGAAACCGATATCGTCCGGCCACCACCAGATTCATTCTGCCATCCTCAAAGCGCTCCGCGCCGAGAATTTGGGCGGTACACCCCACATCAAAAGGAACGGCAGGCGCCCCTACCTCATCTCCCTCCCGAATAAGCACCACGCCGAACGGACTTCCCTGCTGCAGGCAGCGTTCGATCATCACCTTATAACGTGTCTCAAACACATGCAACTGCAGCGGCATATGGGGAAACAACACCGTATGCAGAGGAAACAACGGGATTTCAAAAACCTGCTTGTTCTTATCAATCTCCATCTATGTGCCCCTTAGTGATGCTTTTCGTATCTTATAAGCAGGTCGGCAAGGGTCTTTTGACATGAGCTTATCACCGCCTTCTCTCTTTCCCCTCCTAGTTCACTGGTATGATAGAGAGCCAGTGCCAGCCGGTAGTGGAACAGCGCTCGCTCTAGATTCTCGAGAGCCTCTGCATGAAGCTTCCCTAGTGCTTGGTGGCACTCCCCCATAGCGAAGAGATGGGTTGGTGTGGCGGGCGCAGCCGCATAAAGCTCTATTGCCCTCTCATAGCGGGGCAATGCCTCAAGTGCGTAGCCACGTCGAAATAGGGTGGTCGCGATTCGCATACAGAGATAAGCCTGCTCCGCCTCCGTATCGCTTCTCAAAGCGAGCAAGTCCAGCTGATGCTCATAGTGCACGAGCAAAAGGGCCAATCTCCCGAACGGATGCCCCTCCAAAGTGCGGCAGCAGGCCACGGCACGATGCGCACACTGCTTCATACGTTCTTGCGAATCAGGCTGATCTGCCAACAATCCCCACACGTCGGTGGCCTCTTGGTAGGTACGCGCGGCCTCAGCCGGCCTATCTTCTCGTTCAAGCCACTCGGCACAAAGTGTGCACGCCTCCGCCCTGGCACGACGCCACAGTTCATTAGGCTCCAACCCCTCACATTCAGCCAACCGCTCTGCTTCGGCATAGCGTAACAAGGCGAGTTGAAGCAGCCGCACACTCTCACGGTTGCCCCCAAGCGCCCGAATGGCGCGTGCCTCTTCGGTTAGGCGAAGAGCCTCTTGGTGCTGTTGTTCAGCAGTCTCCATTGCGGTTACTCGCATCGGCGTAAAAGCGCCACGAAAAAGGCATCGAGATCGTGCCGATGAGGCCATGTACGTACAAAATCGCCCGCACATAGCGCCTCAAGAGGCGGCATATCCTCTGTATTCTTCCGGTCGTTCCGTTGCCTATCAGGCGATTCTTTCTCGACCAAAGCCGCCGCGTGCTTCCAAGCGCGCCTAAGCGCCTCTAAAACCGGCTCCTTACGAAAACCCCGGCCTGCCGGAGAACTTAGGAACCACTCTACCACCTCTTCGTTCTGTTGTGGCTCGAAAGCACAGGTAACGTAAACGATCCGACCTCCCGGAGCCACCAGCGGGGCCGCCTCCAACAACAGATTTCGCTGAATCTGTGAAAATTCCTCTATGCACACCTCGCGCCAACGGGCGTCGGGACTGCGGCGAAGAACACCACTCCCACTACAGGGCGCATCGAGGAGTACACATTGCGCCTGGGTGTGTATTTTTTCTATTCTACGCCAACTCCTCCCCCGGTGTTGCCACCTACCTGTTTCATCTGCCTCCACCAAGAGGGGTTTAACACAGTGAATCTGGGCATGCTGTGCACGCTTCATCAACTCCTTAAGTCGCCCCTCATGCACATCTATCGCCAGGATACGCCCCCTGTTCCTCATCAATGCGCCTAAAACAAGCGTTTTTCCCCCACCTCCGGCCCCAATCTCGACCACGGTATCGCCCGGCCTCACACCGCTCAGGAATGCGCTCAGTTGGCTCGCCTCCTCCTGAATTTCAAACCATCCCTCTCGATAACCCGCCAATGTGTAAACGTTGACCCCAGCAGGCGCATAGACCCCCCAAGGAGACCAGGGGGTTGGCCTAAGATCAGAGTGTATCCTCAGAAACTCCGCTCGCGACACCAGCAGAGGATTTACCCGAAGGATCGTTGGTGCCCGCCGATTGAACGCCTGGGCAGCGCGAATGGCCTCATCGGGCGGAAACAACCGAAGAAGCGAACGGGCAAGCTGGTCGGAAAAAGAGAGTACAAAACGAATGTAGTCCTCCGGAGCATCCGGTGTTGGCATGGCCGCAACGGCTGCCTGTAGGCGCTCCTCCCCGGCAATGACCTGGAAATGAGGAGGTCGGGTTGCAATTGGAGCCAAACTTAGGTGGAGCTGCAAAAGAGTGTCGGGGTTTTCTGCCAATGCCAACCGGCTCAATAGCCACTGATACTTGCGTCGGAAACGAATGGCATCGAAAAAATGCCCGGCACACCAACGGCGTTCATGCGCATTCAAATAACGCCGAGCGCGAAATTCGCTGTTGGCAAGCCTATCCGCCGGGGTATGGGCTTTGCTGTTCTCCCAAGCCAAGTAAATCTCTTTTAAGGCTTGCCACGCTCTGTCTGTGGCACCGCGCTCACGCCGTTCCTCACTAAAGGCCGTCATGCACGCTGTCAGCGGGTCAGCGCCACGATCTTTTCCGCCGCTTCGGGCATCGTCGCCGCAGGTGTAATGCCCTCCTGTGCAAGAATGGCAGCTCCCTCTTCGGCTCGTGTGCCGGCCAAACGCACAACCAAAGGAACCTTCACCTCCAGCGAATTCTTGGCCATTACGATGCCCTTGGCGACCTCATCGCAACGCGTGATCCCACCAAAAATGTTGATCAAAACACCGCGAACCTGCGGGTCGGAAAGCACGAGGCCCAAACAGGTCTTCACCCGCTCCGACTGCGCCCCGCCACCAACATCCAAAAAATTGGCCGGACGCCCGCCGGCTCTTTGAACCGCGTCCATGGTCGCCATCGTTAGCCCTGCGCCATTACAGATAATTCCCACCTCCCCTTTAAGTCGTACATAAGCGATACCAAGACGATGAGCCTGTGCCTCTAAGGGGTCTTCCTCGCTCTCTTCGGCAAACGCGGCCAGATCGGGATGCCTAAAGAGAGCGCTGTCGTCTAACTCGATCTTGGCATCGGCCGCCACTACCTGCCCATCCTCGGTTACCGCCAAGGGATTAATCTCTGCTAGGGACGCATCTACCCCCACAAAAGCATTCAAAAGTCCACGTAGTGGGCTAACTAAACGATTCACCAAAACAGGGTCTAACCCCGCCTTATAACAGGCCTGCCTAATCTCAAAATCGTGAGGTCCCTCCAAGGGGTCAATGGGAAGGCGCACCACCGCTTCCGGCTCCTCTGCCGCCACCGCCTCGATATCCATTCCACCTCTAGCACTCACAATAAGCACATTGCGTTTGCTAACCCGATCGGGCACAACCCCCGCATATATCTCCTGCTTAATGCTTATCGGCTCCTCGATAAGAAGCTTTTCTACCTTCAACCCATCCGGCGCCTGGTGGGTCTTTAAGAGCATGCCCAACATCTGTCGGGCCAGCGTCTCCCCCTCCTCCGGTGAGGAGGCAATACGGATTCCACCGGCCTTTCCACGGCCCCCCGTATGCACTTGGGCCTTCAATACCCCCTTGCCACCCAGCTGTGCGACCTTATCGCGCACCTCCTTCGGCTTAGACGCCACGCCGGCGTTTCGCGGAATAGGAACCCCGTACCGGGCCAAAACCTCTTTCGCTTGATATTCGTGTATCTTCACGTCGCTACTTCCCTTCTATTGAAAAGACTTAGGCGCTGCTCGCCCTGCGTGTAACCAAACGCATGTCTACTAACACGAAACAGTAGTAGAGCAGCGCCAACAGCGCCACTCCCATCACCCCGACTGTTACCCCATGGGAACGAGGCACCATCCACAGCAGAATGGAAATCAGAATGGCATCTATAACGAAATAGATAAGCCCCTTCACGGTCTCCCCATAATACCAATGCCCAAGTCCGGGGAGAAGCGCCGAGAGCAATAGCCCCACAAAAGGGTGCTTCTCCACATCCTCGGTGATCACCGCGCCCCAATCCTGCTGCTTCACCAGCAGATCGCCGAACTTTTTCTCTGCCGAGGCACGCTTTGGGTCTGCTAATGTGGCACGGTAGTAGGCTGCCATCGCCTCATCCACGCGCCCGAGTCCCTGTAGAATATCTCCTAGCAGTTCCAAACCCAAAGCGTCCTTTGGGTTTTTAGTTAGAGCCTCTCGACATTTGGCCTCAGCCTCTCGATAACGCTCCCTTCGACGCAAAAGCTCGGCCTCGCGCTGAAGGCGTTCCGCTTCATACTTCTCTTGCAAGGTCGCCTCACGAAAGTCGGGCAAGCCCAAATCTATCTTCTTAACCGCCTCCGCTTGAGCCTCAATCTTCCTCGAAATAAGCTCGCTTAGAGAGACTTCAGTTCCGACGCCCCTCGTGATGTCGGCCCCAGTAGGAGATGCTCCGCTCGTGCTAGGCCCGGCCATTTCTAAAAGTTTTTTGGCCTGCTCTGGCGTAATACCCTGCTGTATCATCTCCTGGGCAACCTCCAAAACCCGCTCGTCAACGGACGGCGATGGCTTTATCTCGGTACCCGGCAATGGCGGCATCGCTTGGGTGCGCTCGGCATTATTCGACGGGGTCTGGGTGTTGTGTTCTTCGTTGGGACTCATGTTGCCCCTCCAATAGCCTCTCTACGGAGATGCGCGGCGCCGCCGACCAGAACGACTCGATGTCGTAAAAAGCCCTCTGCTCAGCAGCCATGATGTGCGCCACAACATCTCCATAATCCAACAATATCCATGTGGCCTCCTGATACCCCTCAACTCTTAACTTCCGCAGACCACGCTCTTCCATCTTCTCTTCCACCTTGTCGGCAATAGCTCGAATCTGAATAGAAGACTTTCCGGTGCAGATGAAAAAATAGTCTGCAATAATCGTGAGGTCGCGCAGATCAAGGGCCACCATCTCCTCCGCCTTCACGGAATCGGCGGCGTTGGCAATGACCCTTAACTTTTCTTCGGCTGTAACGACATCTGTTTTTTTCATAAAAGCCTTTCCGCTCTGCTAATATAGACGCCCCTCGTGCTTCACTCGTTCCTCATCTATAAAGCCGATGTTTGCGGATATACTCTACCACACCGTCCGGTGTTAGGTAGCGAATGGGCAGGTTATGGCGAACCCGATAACGCAGTTCGGTGGAGGAGATATCGAGCATGGTGGAACCAAGCAACAGAATGTTTTCTAGATACTCCAGCGGCAAGCGGTCTCGAAGACGATTGAGCGAATATCCCGGACGGGCTGCCGCGATGAATCGTGCCATTCGCATCACATCCTGATGCCGATGCCATGTTAACAGATCGCAAACAGCGTCAATGCCGGTAATGTAAAAAAACTCGTCCTGCGGGTATTGCTCGCGTAAACTGATAAGGGTATCTATCGTATAGGAGACCCCGCCCCTATCAATCTCTATCGAGGAGCATTCAAAGGCCGGATTCCCATGGATGCCGATGACCGTCATGGCATAACGATGCTTTGGTGGCGTGATCTCTTCATTTTTCTTGTGCGGAGGAATGCCTGCCGGCACGAAGAGCACTTTATCTAATCGAAAGCGCACACGCGACTCTTCGGCCACAAAGAGGTGTCCATAATGAATCGGGTCAAAGGTGCCTCCGATAATTCCAAGCCGCATTACCTCTTACCCACGCTCCAATACTGCGATGGCATGGTCTTTGCTTGCAGGTTTCACAGAAAGCAGACACATGCCGCTTTGATCGATGAGAACCCGCGCTAGATAGGTTTTAATGCCAAAACTAATATTTGTTACAGGGCAGTTCCCCGCCTCTTGCTCCAATAATCGCCAAGGTAACACCACCTCCAAGTGTCGCCCATCCACACTCACCCATCCGCCTCCGGGCAACGCTTGGTTGGCTACAGGAAGCTTTAGACGGAGAGCGGTTGCAGTCGAGCGTCCACCTTCACCAAAGGCACGCAGCTGCAGTATGTAGCGATAGCGGGCGCTAACCGGTTGACAGAACTCCAAATCGAGGCAAAGCGTTTTGCCTCTCCGACATGCACAAACCGACCGCAGATCGGCCCCTCCCTCTAGCGTTCGCAGAAGATTATCCCCCACCGCATCGAGAAAAACAGGTGGCGTTCTCTGCCACCACCCCTCCTCATCACCCACCGACGTGAGCTGCGCATGCCCTGCTAACTGTGGCAAAGCCTCCGTGGGCAAAACACCGAAAAGCTCGGTCCGACGCGCGAAGGAGGTGAGGAATCGCGCCATCATCATCGTTTGACTGCGGTAAGCCTCGATCCCCTCCAGTTTTCGCCGCTCCTGCACCTCGGTGAGCGGCAAAGACATCCATAGGGTACCGATATGCAGCATGCCACGTGGCGGAATAAGCGGAAACGTTAATCCGATGCCCTGAGGCTGCGGCCAATCGCCACGGTGTACCAGATAGTGTACCAAGAGCGCCCGACCAGCCCAATTGGCCGTACTTTGCTGACAACTTAACTCCTCAAGCGCCAGGGACACGAAATAGGAGGCTGCCCGATGGTCGAGATGATCCTCCTGCGGATCGGTAACCGCGATAAGATTGGGCCGAAAATCGCACATGACCTGCTCTACAATCTGCAAAAGCTTACTGCCGCAGTAGGGTGCGTGGGGATCGAACGCCTTGGAGTAGGGAACCCTATCTGCCCGTGTGTACGGGGAGGTGTAGAGTTGTTCTGGCGTCCAGAAATCGAGCCAAAGGCGCTCTAGGCCTTGATCGGGATACCCAAGAAAGAGAACATTTTTTGGCGAAAGCCCAAGCTTGGCGAGCGCCGCCAACGATTCCTGCTGACGATGGGAGGCAAACCGAAGGAAATCTGCCGGTCCCACGCGCATCTTGTGTGTGTCGCACTCCACCGCGGTACGAAATCCATCCCCATTGGTCAGAATGACGACCTCTACCTTTCCCCCAGCCGCCAGAGTCTGCTGTATAAGCCCGGCACACCCTAGTGTCTCATCATCTGGATGAGGCGCAAACACCAGGAGGCGTGTTTGAGCGGTCGGTGCCGACATGCGAGGTAGATGCAACTCCGTAAAATCCGCATTGGCCTCATGTTCATGCCAAAGAAGAGCTAAACAGACCCCACCCATATAAACACAGGGTAAGGCGATAAGCATAAGTAGGTAGCGCACGTAGGGGCGCATACGCAGTATGGGGTTCCAAGTCACGCGGGAGGGTTCCTCCAGTTCAACCCATCGGTGTTTCGGGCCGTTAGGCGGTGTTTCACTTTTACGCCATGCCCAGAAACAACTAAAGCGCTCAACTAGCAAAGACGATAGCGAAGCGGAGTGAGAGGGATTCGAACCCTCGAATGGTCTTTCGACCATTACACGATTTCCAGTCGTGCTCCTTAGGCCAGCTCGGACATCACTCCGTACCGCGTTATTTTATTATACAATACCGCAAGCAGCCTGTCAAACGAACCGAAAAGTAGAACGCAAGCCGGATGCTTCCGCAGGAGGCGTTGCCGATACGTTTCTAAGGCTGCGCGTTCGGTGCGTGTAACGTGAGAGTCAAATCAAATACGGGTACCGATGAGAGCATCTCCGGCTTCAGCCCTATTGTGACGTTCTCCACCGATGAAGTCGAGGGGCCGATCCCTAACATCACGGTGCTAGCCTGTGGCCGATCTACAAAGAACAATATCCGCGGCGCGATCGCCGTAGCCAATTGCATCTGATCTGCCGTTAGTGCAGAAAGCGGTAACTTTCCTTCCACTAGCGACTGCCTTTGCGCCGGTTGTAAAGATTGGTAGAAACTTAGCAGTGGAAGCTCATGCATAGTCTCTTCCCCTATTTTTAGGAAGGGGAAGTCAGTTGTTTTCTGTGGGTCGTCATAAAAACGAGCCGCATTTTCTAACCCGTTGGCTATCTGCCAGAACGTTAATTTGTTAAGGAAGAGCAGCTCCCAATCTAGCTGCTGCCGAACCCATCTAGGGTCCACACGCCCTGGTTGGATTGTGGGTTGTACCTGTATCTGGACCTGTCCATTCCTACTTGTCGTAGCTTGCGTCGCTAACGAATTTTGGGCATCGCGCGGGCGAGCAGATTCCAATTTTCCCCAGTCCGTAAGCCACCGGTTTAACAACAATTCTGGAATCTCAAGCGCATCATCTCGATACCAGCGGTTGTCCCGAAAGAGATAAATTCCTCCCGGCCCCTGCTTCCAGCTGCTATCCTCATCCCGGGCAAAGAGGTTTAGCAGTTGCGTAATCTCCTCCTTCTTGATCGGAGTAGCCTTTTGAGACGGCGACAGTGGTATACCGTAGATGGAATAGTAGTCAGAGATAAAGTCAATATCTCCTTTCTCTCCAATCCAGCGTAAGACATCTGCCCGCAAAAAAGGAATCGCATTCTGTGGCTGTGTAGGTTCACGCGGCGGCAGTGTGTTCGGCCAAACACGACTCAAGCGGTAATCTGTCAAGACCTTCCAAGAGGCCGGGGCGGCATCCCCCTTCTCTTTCGTCAAAACGACCAAAATGGTTTGATCGAGCTGAGCCGGCTGTATGAGATCGATAAGTTCCCCGCCGGTGACTCCTATACCGAGCGATGTGCTCTTACCATCTCGGAAGAAAGCGTAACTTTGTATAGAGATACCAAAGTTACCAAATGCTAGCACTACATCTTCCTTGCTTGCCGGAGTTAGCTGAGGAGGAATGGTCTCCAGCACGGCCTGCTGGGCCGCTTCAGGCAACGCTGTTAACCGCACAGCCGTATATGCGGGCGCGTTTCCTCCTTCTACCTCAACAGAACGTGCGGAATAAAAGCCCGACATATCCATCCTGCTGACGATCTCCTGCTGTAGCGGTACAGGCATCAACTGTAAAAGCCTTCTGGTAGCCGCCAGGCGGTTTTGCAGGGTCTCAGCCGCGGCCGGATTACCCAAAACGATAGGTGGCGTGGTCACCGGTCGCTGTATCGCTTGCAGCAAGGCATTGCGCAAGTTGGCAAAATCGCCGGTACGCTCCTCGTTAAAGACCTCCCACCAACGCCTCCGCCGCTGCACAGCTTTGGGGGCCATCCGCAGCATATAGCTTCCCTTTGTTCCGGTGCTTACCCATTCGCCAGGCAATAGTTCTGCCAGCGCCTCCATCACCTGATAGAGCGGACGTTGGTGAATCCTTAACTGCAGCTTTTGTTGGGCGCATTCGGCATCACACGCTAGATGAACTCCATCCTTACTCAATCCTTGCAACACGTATTCGAGGCTAACTCCTATCCCCTCATAAGAGATAGACCTTTTTAGCATCGTATCAGCTGACAACGAATCGGTTGATACCGTAGCGTGGACGCTTGCAGGGCATAGAGTAAACCCATAGAGCAGTATGGATGTCATTAGGCATAATTTAAGTTTAGGAAGCTTTTCAGGTAGATTTAGCACAGTCTCACTACCTCCTTCATAGACTTTAGCTCACGCGATCATTTGCGCCAGGAGTTAAAGACCTAGCTCGAACTTGGACAGAATTCAGCTTCCATGCCTAGGGTATTTGATTATACACTCTAACAGGAAAAGGGCCAAACAGATCCGTCCACAATAGTCCGATAGGATAAGTTCCAGAATTGCCAACATCTATAACATAGGTACCGGAGGTATCGAGAGTAGAACTTAAATCTGTCGTAATAGTATTTGGACCGACTGCGTTTTGCAGCGTAATAACAAAGTTAGTCTGGGAGCCGTCAGGATTCGTTAGTGTGACAATTTCTTTATCCCAGGTCTGCAAGGGGATAAGAGTAACGGAGTCCCCTACATCAACAGTTAGAGGTGCAATACCGGCGTTAGGTGTAACCGTTACCGAGTCGGCAGCAACCGGGGGGGGAACCATAAATAAGCATACCTGTGAATAAGACGGATAGAATCGTTGACGTAAGTACTTTCATAGCACAACCTCCTAGCTATACTAATCTATCATCGAATTTTTATAGGACATTCACATTATATCACATCTGTTTAGAAAACATAACAAAGTTACCTATAAACTATGCCACTTATTTTCAGTCAAACAGAATATGTCAAATCATTGACAAGCACCTTCACACTTAGGTCTCCGTTGCGCAGTCTGCACAATAAGTAGGTAGAATCCCTGTGCTATGGAAACCCTAGACACGCAGATCGCAGCGCTTCAATCACTTGGCATCGAAGACCCCAAGCGTGCACTCCAACGCCTTGCTCATCTCGCCGGACGGGGTGTTACCGACGATGATCTGGAGCGCCTCTACCCGCTTCTGTTTCGTGCGCTCCAAGAAAGCCCCGACCCCAATCGCTCCCTTCTCGCCTTCTGCCGCTGGTTCGAGGCCACCGGCAATCCTCTTGTCTATCTAAACCTCCTTTGTACCCATCCCGTCGCCCTCGAAATCTTCTGCATCGTTACCGGCAGCAGCCAAATTTTCGCCGATCTGCTCGCGCGTCAGCCCGAATGCTTTGAACTGATCGCCGATCCAGGCCAACGAGGCGAGAGACGCCCTGTCGCAACTCTTACCCGAGAGATCCGCAACCTTGTAGAGGCGTGCCGCTACCCCGAACTGAAACGGGAAGCCCTTCGACGCTGGAAGGCGCGTGAAATGCTGCGGATCGGCGTGCGTGACCTAGCAGGCATTGCCAGCCTCGCAGAGACGGCTCGTGCTTTCTCCGATCTCGCCGATGCCTGCCTACAAGCAGCCCTCGACATCGCTTACACCATCTTACCAAAACCAGCTCAGAACCCACCGGCCTTCGCCGTCATCGCTATGGGCAAGTTGGGTGGACGCGAACTGAACTACAGCAGCGACATAGACCTGATGTTCGTTCATGCCGACGATCTGCCCGAAACCCTTCTTCTAGAGGATGGAACCTCAATCAATACCCTTGCTTGGCTTAACCGTCTCGCCGAAACTCTTATCAAAACCCTTGCCGAAGAGGGCGCGCATGGTTACGTGTTTCGAGTGGATATGCGCCTGCGGCCTGAAGGACGCTTCGGCCCTCTCGTTCGCTCGCTCTCAGCCTATCGCTTCTACTACGAAAACTGGGCAGAGCCTTGGGAGCTACAGGCACTTATCAAGGCCCGCTTTGTTGCAGGCCATCGCGCACTTGGTGAAGCCTTTCACCGCCTTATCACCCCCTTTGTCTATAACCCATTCCCGCCTCCCGAGTTTATCGCCTCGATCATCGAAAATAAACGGCGCATCGAACGCAAATGCGCCCTCGAAGGGCAAACGGAAAGCAATATTAAAGTAGGACGCGGTGGCATTCGCGACATCGAGTTTATCGTGCAGCGCCTTCAGCTTCTCCATGGCGGCAAACTACCCTCCCTGCGCACCCAAAACACCCTCCAAGCTCTCCAACGTCTCTATCAGGCGGGTGTTCTTCCAAAAGAGACTCATCGCCACCTAATCGAAGACTATGTCTTTTTAAGAACGCTAGAGCACCGTCTTCAACTGCTCCACGGCCACCAAACGCAAACACTTCCCCCACCTCGCTCACTAGAACGCCTGCGTTTGGCGCGTCGGATGGGTTTCGACTCTTTGGAAGCTTTTGAAACTGAACTGTCTCAACGACGAGATCGCGTGCACACCTATCTTCAAAATCTCTTCTATGGAGAAATGCCACCTCCAAGTCTTTCGGCCACGACAGGCGCCGATCTGGCAACCCTCCTCGATACCATTGATAGCACGGCCTCTCAAGAACAGCTCATCCGTCTTCTTCACGATCACGGATTCCACTACCCGGAGAAGCTTATTCCTCTACTTCAGATGCCGATGCGAGGAAACGAATATGGCGGTATGCCCCCGGATACCCCCATCGAGTTTAAGAACATCGCATCGCGCCTTCTCGAAATGGCCGCTCGTACCCCCAACCCCGATGCCGCTCTCTTCGGCTTTGAAGCTCTCGCCATCGCCGTGCCCAACCGTGCCCAACTCTATGCTGCCTGCGATGACAGCCCTCAGATGCTAGATAAACTTCTGCGACTAGCCGGAGGTTCCCCTCCGTTGTTTCAACGCCTGGTACGACATCAAGAATGGCTGGAAACCCTTATCAATCCTGAAGAGGAATCGAGCGATTGGTGGCTCCCTCTGCGAAAAACAAAAGACTACAGTGCCCAAATAGATGCACTAGCTACCAATCTCGAGCGAAAATGGCTCGAGATCGGCGCACGCGATATTTGGGGTGAAATAGACGTCCTAGAGGTGCAACAACACTTAACACAACTCGCCGAACAGACGCTTCAGATACTTCTGGAACTCTGCGCCCAGGAACTCGCAACGAAAGGCTGGACAGAAGCTCCACAGGCACTCGATTCGTTGACCGTATTTGGTCTAGGCAAGCTGGGTGGAGAAGAGCTGGGCTACGCAAGCGATTGGGATGTCATTTTTCTCTGTGACGAATCCTGCCTTCACGATACGGCTCGATCTCATATCCTACAGCGTATTATCGAGCTTCTCGAAGAGGCTATAACCCATCTCGCCACACATAATCTGCCGATCGCACTTGATCTGCGACTTCGCCCCTGGGGGAAAGATGGGGCGCTTTTCACGAGCCACAAGGCGCTGTATCATTATCATAAAACGAGTGGGGAAATTTGGGAGAAGCAGGCGCTCCTAAAAGCGCGTTTCGTCGCCGGCAACCCCAAACAAGCAACCTATGCTACCCAAGTGCTACAGGCTATTAGCTACCCTAATCCCTTTCCCAAAACCTATACCGTGGCTATGCGTGCAATGAAGCGCCGTATCGAAACAGAGCGCCTTGAACCGCACCTACGTGCCAGTGACCTAAAGCTAGGCCACGGCGGTTTGCTCGACATCGAATGGCTTACCCAATGGCTCCAAATGCAGCACGGGCGGCGTATCTCCGGTCTGCGATGTCAGAATACGGTTCAAACACTCGGCTCGCTTGCCGATGCGCATCTTCTGGATAACTCCGAAGCCGATGTGCTCATTGCTACCTACTTGCTGCTTACACGCGCTCGAAACGCCCTCTGGCTCCATACCGGCCGATCGCAAGATCGGCTTCCAGAAGATAAAATATCTGTACGCGCCTTTGCCCGGCTTCTTGGCTATGTGGACGACCAAGAAGGCTTGCAAGCGCTGAACGATATCCGCAGAGCGATGAACGAGGCACGCCGCATCTTTGAAAGCCGATTCTATGCCGACTAACCTGTTACCTGTACTTCTACTGGTTGGTAGCTACCTAATGGGTTCTATTCCCTTTGGCTACATCGTCGTACGGTTGCTGAAGGGTGTGGACATCCGCACCCTCGGCAGCGGCAATATTGGCATGACAAACGTATGGCGCATTTGCGGCAAGGGGCCTGGCCTCGCGGTATTCCTGCTCGACGTTCTTAAAGGCGCCGTCCCCCCCCTGTTAGCTTCGCAACTGCAGCTTTCCTCGCTCTACCAAGTGCTCGCTGGGCTGTTTGCCATTATCGGGCATAACTACTGCATCTGGCTGGGCTTTCGAGGAGGCAAGGGCATCGCCACCAGCGCCGGTGCCCTCATCGGCATTGCCCCCAAAGTGATTCTTCCAGAATTCGCCGTCTTTTTTGCCGTTCTTCTGGCCTTCCGCTATGTCTCTTTAGCCTCCATTAGCATCGCCATCGCACTGCCTATCTGGACATTCCTCTTCTACCCACACGATTCGCCGCGCCTCTTTTTCAGCTTAGCCGCCGGCTTGCTCGCTCTCTATCGCCATAAACCGAACATGCAGCGGCTACGTGCCGGTACCGAGCCACGGGTACCTCTTCGGCTTCCGAAACGCTCTCCCGCATCCGGCTCAGACGATACGGCCTCATCCGATTCACCGCAAAGCCCATGACCCGTCCCGATGTCATTAGCCATACCGGAAGCCTCTGGGAAGAGTACGCTGCCTACGACATCGCCGAAGTCGCCGTGGATGTGGAGGCTCCAGACCTCTCGCCCACCTACAGCTACCTCATTCCAGAACCGCTGCGAAACCAACTGAAGGTCGGGCACTGTGTACGCGTCTCGTTTGCCGGCAGAGAGGTGTTGGGCTATGTGCTGGAACGTAAAACGTTGTCCCAAGACGATCCGCTTTGCGCCAAACTGAAGCCGATTCTGGGCATTGTGCACGAAGCCATCTCTATTACTCCGGAGCAGATCGCACTGGCACGCTGGATGGAAGAACATTACGTTTGCGATCTACAGGAAGCACTGCGCTGTGTGGCCCCAAATGCATTGGGGGCGCGGCTTACGATAAAAGTTCGGCTCAGCGATCCTAACCTGCGCGGTAAAGACCTCGGCAAAGCGGTAAAGCAAGCGCATCTCATAGAGACTCTCCACGCCCTCGGTGGAGAGGCCGAACTTGAGGAGTTGCGCAAAGCGGCTGCCCTCGATGACTTTCGCACGGTCTACAAAACCCTTCTATCGAAGCAACTTCTGATAGAGACGCGCGAGATCGAGCGAAGCGGCACTGACCTTCAGAAAATCAAGCTCTACTCCCTCGGCCCGGCGGCTGAGGTCATCGGGCTGGCCGGAGTAGGACGCAGAAGTCCTCAACAACAGCAGATTTTGCACGTGTTGCAGGAACGCACGCGCGCCGGCCAGCCCGAGATGACGGCAACCGAGCTTATCGAAAGCAGCGGAGCCTCTTATGCCTCCCTGCGGGCCTTGGTAAAACAGGGCATCCTCTCGGTTCGTGAAACCACCCGCTATCGCCTGCCCTATAAAGCCACCGCCAAGCGCACTACGCCCCCTTCTCTTACTCAAGCCCAACAGCAGGCCATCCAACGGATACGTTCCTTCCTACAAGCCCGCTCGCAAAAAACGCTCCTCCTTTTCGGCGTCACCGCCAGCGGAAAAACCGAGGTCTATCTCGATGCCATAGCCTACACACTCGCTCAAGGCTATAATGCCATCGTCCTTCTGCCCGAGATCGCCCTTACCGCACAGGTAGCCGATACGTTCATCGGTCGCTTCGGCGAACAGGTGGCTCTCCTGCATTCACGACTATCAGAGGGCGAACGCTATGATGAATGGCGTCGTGTGCAAAGCAGAGAAGCACGCATTGTAATCGGTGCCCGCTCCGCCGTCTTTGCCCCTCTTCAAAACATCGGACTCATCATCATGGATGAGGAGCATGAACCCTCCTACAAACAGGAGAAAATTCCGCGCTACAATACCCGTGCCCTAGCCGAAGAGCGAGCTAAACATAACAATGCGGTTCTGCTGTTGGGGAGTGCTACCCCGGCTTTAGAGAGTTTCTATGCTTCAGAGCGCGGCATCATAGAGCGCATCGAAATGCTGGAACGGGTAGATAACCGGCCCTTGCCTCACGTCCATATTGTTGATATGCGTCGGGAGTTCCAAAAAAAGCCGACGCTTTTTGCTCAACCCCTTGTGGAAGCCATCGCCGACCGACTCGCCAAGCAGGAACAGGTTATCCTGTTTTTAAATCGTCGCGGTTACTCTCAGTTTGTCCTCTGTAGAGATTGTGGCTGGACGGCACGTTGCCCAAACTGTGCTATCTCATTGGCATTTCATCTGTCCGACCGTTCTCTTAAATGCCATCACTGCAACCATCTTTCGTCAGCTCCTCTGCTCTGTCCGCAATGCGGCGGCAATCGGGTAAAAGGGTTTGGCCTAGGAACCGAACGTGTTGAAGAGGAGGCCTTACTGCTTTTTCCCCAAGCACGTATCGCGCGACTCGATCGCGACACCACCGTACGCAAGGAGGCTCATGCGCGCATCGTGCGCGATTTTCGACAGGGCGAGGCCGATATTCTTATCGGGACCCAAATGGTTGCTAAAGGCCTTGATTTCCCGAAAGTTACCTTAGTTGGGGTCATCAATGCAGATACGGCCATCAATATGCCGGACTTTCGTGCAGCCGAACGCACCTTTCAACTTTTGACTCAAGTAGCGGGTAGAGCCGGTCGCGGGGAGGTAGCAGGCGAGGTTATCGTCCAAACCTTTTGTCCCGAACACTATGCCATCCAAGCGGCGAGCCGGCATGACTATGGCGCCTTTTATCGTCAGGAACTGATCTATCGCAAAGAGCTTTGTTATCCACCGTTCAGTCGTTTCGCAAACCTGATCTGCGCTTCCCAAAACGAGGAGGCCGCAGCGGCAGGCGCAGAACGGTTAGCAGCCGTACTCACCCGCCTCCGCCCCAACTCTGTGGAGATCATCGGGCCGGCTCCGGCCTCCATCCCCAAACTCAAAACGCAATTTCGCCATCATGTCGTTCTCCGAGCGCCTGTCGAGTTCCCACTGCATCAGCTCATTCGGCAGGCGCTCAACACCCTGCCCTCTTCGCTGCGCTCTCTTATCGCCGTAGACATAGACCCCATCAGCATGGCATGAAGCCTCACTTCACTTGCGCCAATAAAAAGCGCGGCCAATGAGGAGCTGCGCGGGTGATGGCAAGATTATAGTAGGAGTTAATAAATCCACTGGGCGCCGGCACATAGATTGCCAACCCATGAGAGCCATCTTGCCCTGTTGGGCCGTGCATCGCCTCAAGAATAGCCCCATTCGGCCCGGTAAGCGCATTCTCTATGGCAATGGCCGCCTGTTGCATATCCGTGTCCGATGTTCCCGTCCTCACCAACTCGGCGTAGTCCCATAAATCCTTGTTGTCTCGATAGCTTGTCGTGTAGTGCTGCGCACCTCCTAGCTGACGGTTTTGGAAATTGGGGTCTTGGCGAAGACGATAAAAAAGATTCTGTTGATCGTTCACATGGATGCCAAGCACAGCCCCAAAGTTGTCAAGCGCGCTGACCACATTATCCATCTGGCTTAGGTCAATCATGGACTGCGTCAGCTCAGAGGCATAACCTCCCGTATCGTTCACATAGAGTGGATCGTTGATAAACTCATGGATGATGGCGTTTCCCAAATCGCAGTCGGTAAAGGTGCCTCCGCTCGCCTTCAGATCGCCAAGCCATTTGTCATACGGATAGCCGGGCGCGGGTGGGCTTTCTTCCGACCCAACCATGATCCGGGCTGAATGTCGCACCTCGTAGGCCACCTCTGTCATCTGTTCCAGAGAGCAGTCGAGAATCAGCATATCTATGGGTTGAGCCGCAGCGGCCAAGGCCTGCGGCAACTCCCATGTCTCGATCTCATCGGTATATTCGTCATCTTCCGCCACGGCCCGTGTTCCGGTGTTGGACGGTACAGTTCTGTTTGCTGCCGAGCGATAGACATTTAGCCAGCCCGAACCGTGATCCCATATCAGCAGCGCCACGTTATCGGCCGGGAAGGTCTGGGTTCCCCATCGCACAAAGTCGGCCAACGTCTGGTAGTTTCCCATATCCTCGGTGCCATTGGGGCGGCCATTGGGGTCGGGCAGGGTATCCTTGAAGCCGCTGGTATTGACCGGAGTATTCCCGGGCGGGTCTGGCAACCGGTCGCTGTTTAGCGGGCGCGTATCGCCGTTGGCTATCGCGTTGATGTCGGCCTGGCTGTGTTGATGAATGAGGTATCGTCTAACCCCATAAAAAGAGGGGTTACAGTTCGGGCAGTTATTGGTTTTGCTGGCCGGTATCTGCTTCCACTGCAGCACAATGTTGATGTTGCTATCGGAGCCGACCGAGGCCATCTGCGCTACATTTTCCAAGCTGTAGGGCTGCAGGTTGTTAGCGGCCTGCATATAGATGAGAATCGTCCAGCGCGCTCGTCCGTTCTGGTGCGGATTGGCACTGCAAGCGGCCCGCCCTGTGTATGGGCCAGGAGTCGGTGGAGGCAAGTTTGCTCCGCCCGTGCTACCTCCTAGGCTGCCTGTTCCCCCTCCACATCCTGAAAGAGATGCCGCCCAAATACCAAACGCACCAAGGCAGACTCCCACCCTCTGCCAGCCGCATTTCAATCGCTTGATCATTTCACTTACCCGTTGAAATCTTTACATCCGCTTTAGTATTCCATACCTCCTTTCTCCGATGCAAGAGCACATGTTACAAGCCGTTGCCTGCGTGCAAACATGCCCCTATAGAACCCGTTGCAAGTTGCGGTGCGGTGGCATCGTCGGGTTGGAAGGGCAAATCAAGACGGTTCGGCTCGTCGGCACAGCGGGTCAGTGGTAAGTCTGTTTTGTGTGGGAGACCCCATCCATGTAGGGGCGGGTTTCAAACCCGCCCCTACTAAAGCCGTATCGTTTTAACGGCTACGGAGTGTCCCCTGTGCTTACATATATCCGGCAACGCCTAGCAACTCGCGAATCTCCTCGTCGGTATTGGGATCGGCAAGAAGTTGTGCGGTCAATCCGTTGGTGGGTTTAACCCCGTAAATGCTGGGCTTCTGCCAGGTTGGCCCATAGCTCCACAGAAGCAGGCGCCGCATAGAGCAGCCCGGCAAAGTGGGCATGGCCCGATGCCATAGAGAACCATGCATAATCACCGCACTCCCTGCCGGTACCTTCAGAACGACCTGGCCGGGCTTGTCATCGAAATCGTCCTTGTCGAGATCGCGCTCCAACCAGCGGTGCGACCCTGGCAGGATACACAAGGGACCACTCTTCTCGTTAATATCGTCCAAATAAAGCAACACTTCGAGCGTTTCAGGACGCGCAAAAAACGGCGGCAGGGGATCGGGCACCACGCGCTGATGGAAATGCCACTCCGTCTCCTTATTGGGATCGTCCGGGAAACAGACGCGACCGGTAAGCCCACGCCACTGCACCGAGGGGCCGAGAAGCGCTCTGGCAACCGATAGCGTCGGTTGAAAGGTTAGCAGTTCCAAAAACGTCGGATGCTTATCTAAAAGGTGACGGATAAATATCCCTCCAAAAGCACGACCGCCCCCTGTTTCCAAATTTGTATCCGCCGCGATCGCCTCATCCAACGCACAACGGAGGCGCTCTACCTGATCCATCGGGATCAAGCGCTCGCGTACCAAATAGCCGTCTTGCACAAACGCGGCGATCTCCTCGGGGGTGGCAAGCACTTCGACCTCCCGAATAGGATATCCACGATGCGCATCCCGCACTCTGTAAGTAATCCGGTACCTGCCCGGAATGGCCTCTGAATTGAACGGAATCGTCTTCATTGCCTAAGTTCTCCTCTCGCACGATTTGATCTTCAATATGATACGAAATATTACCCCATGATCGGCCCCGTTACTAGAAAGGATATTCTTCCCCAAGCGATAGGATTGCTTTAACCCAAACTCCTTAACGGGAACTTATCCGGCCGTTTACATTCATTGTCTCGCCATAGAGAAACCGAAGTATGTAGGATTCTTTACTTCCTTGCGTGAATAAGTAGATAAACAATGGAAAGGTAGCTATATGTCGTACACACTACCTGATACACATATCTTTCGCCGTCGCTTTTTCTCTTCTCTTGCCGTCCCTCTCGGTATCGAAGCCATTCTCATCGGCGTGCTCTTCTGGAATGTGCTCGCTCTTAGAAACGCCATCTCCTGGGTAAATCATACCTACCAGGTTATTTCGAACGCGGAAAACATCCAACGCAACTTTAACGAGGCCGAGTCGGCCTATCTTCATTTTCTCCTCTTTCGCTCTTCTCATGCCCTTACTGCCTACCAAACCGTTACAGTGTCGCTCTTTCTCTCCCTCTCCTCCCTACAAAAAGAGGTTGCCGACAACCCTATCCAGGTGCACCGGCTCGATACCGCCAAAACTTTGCTTGCCGAATGGCATCAGGCCACCCTGAAAAGCATCGCTGCCCCTAAGCTAAGCACGGCTCTCAGGGATGCTGACCTACATGTATTTCGTTCTCATCAGGCCCTAGATGCCCTCCTAGTCGCATTTATAGGGGAAGAGCAAAGGTTGCTAGCGCTGCGGCTTCACACATACTATAGCCATCTCTCCCTTATGTTTGCTCTTGTGGCTCTACTGCTGCTCTTCGGCATTGCTTTCGTCTTTTGGGGGTTCAATAATCTGAAGAAACTATCGAGCAACTACGAGCATTCCTTAACCCTGACTCGCTCCCAGTTCGATCAACTCCAAAAAGAGAAAGAGTTCCGTGATAAGGTGCTCGAAAATAGCCTTCTCTCCATCGTGGTCATAGACAGAGAGGGGCGCTTCTCCTATGTCAACCCTAAAGCATCTCAGGACCTAGGTTATAGTCCCGAAGAGCTTATCGGTCTATCGTTTCTTGTCGTGTTACCGCCTGATGAAGCAGAAAGATTGCAAGCGATGTTTGCTCACACTCTGCATGAGAAAAATCCTGTAATGGATGTCGAAGTACGCGCTCTACGCAAGGACGGTTCCATTCGGAACGTGGTGTTTGGCTGGGTTCCCCTCCTCTCAGAAAACGAAGTTGTCGGCCTAATCGCCTGCGGAATGGACATTACAGAGAAGAAACGCCTCGAACAGGAGCTACTGGCGGCTCAAAAACTGGAGAGTCTTGGACGCCTCGCCGGCGGCATCGCACACGACTTCAACAACATTCTCACCGCCATCTTCGGCTATATGGAGCTTGCTTCTGAAGAGCTTCCCCCCGACCACCCGATTCAAGCGCGACTTCGCGACACCGAGCGCGCCGCGGAAAGTGCCGCCACCCTCACTCAGCACCTGCTGGCCTTCGCGCGTCGCCAGATCATACAGCCTCGTCTCATCCGTCTCGATGAACTCGTCCAAAACCTTCATCCCATGTTGCAAAGGCTTATCGGTGAAAACATCGAACTGCATGTTGAAGTGAAACAGGTACATCCCGTAAAGGTTGACCCCGGCCAAATGGAGCAGATACTGGTGAATCTGGCGGTCAACTCACGTGATGCAATGCCTCAGGGTGGCACTCTCACGATCGCTGTGGAAGACGCCGTCATTGATGAGACCTATGCCCAGCGCCATGAGGGGGTGCACCCCGGCAATTACGTTATGCTTACGGTAAGCGATACCGGTATAGGTATGGATGAAAGTATTCAACAACATATCTTTGAACCTTTCTTCACCACAAAACAGCAAGGCCGCGGCACCGGACTTGGTCTGGCAACCTGCTACGGCATTGTAAAGCAAGCGGGAGGGCACATCTGGCTCTACAGCGAGCCGGGGCATGGTACCACATTTAAAATCTTCCTTCCTCACGCCGAAGGCGCCCCTGAAGAGCTTCAACCGCATGAACCTACCCTTCCCCCTATCCCCAAAGGCACAGAAACCATCCTTCTGGCCGAAGATGAACCGATCGTGCGCGAAGTTGCCGCCTCCGCACTTCGGGCACAGGGCTACACCGTGCTCGAAGCCGGTACCGGAGAAGAGGCCATGCGGCTTGCTGAGCACCATCCCACCCCCATTCATCTTCTCATCACCGATGCCATCATGCCCGGTATGAGCGGACGCGATCTCGCCGAACACCTCCTGCAAACCGGTAAGGTCGAGAAAGTTCTCTATGTCTCAGGCTACACCGAGAACGCCATTGTGCATCAAGGTGTGCTCGAACCGGGTATCTTTTTCTTACCCAAACCTTTTACACCGGGCAGCCTCCTGCGAAAAGTTCGTGAGGTGCTCGATACGCACGCTTAAATTCCGAATTCTAAAATTTATCTAACGAAGGTCGCTCATGTCCATCCGCTTAGTCCATCTGCATCACAACGCTGCGCTCACGGCTTATAGAGGAATGTTCTTCACAATCCTCTTGCTCTGCCCGCCATCTCTCAAAGCACAACAGGTTGTGCTAAAGCCGAACTCTGTCATCTCAAAAACGACCCACTTTCTCCCTGGTACCTATACCCTTCAAGACCACGATCTCTCTATGTTGGTTGTACGCGGTCATGACTTTACGCTTGACCTGCGTAACATCCGCATCCGCGGTGCCTACCATAACCACGGCATCGGCATCCATATCGTTCATGCCCGCAACATCACTATTCGCCATGCTAATGTGGCGGGTTGTCTCTATGGCATTCTCATCGAGAACAGTCGGTCCATCCGTATATTAGATAGCACACTCTCTCATAACGGCTGTCCTAGGGTCGGCACCGTCATTGACGAAAGCGGCAACAAGCCCCAAGATCAGTGGGGTGCCGGAATTCTGGTGCGCAACAGCGAATATTGTTCTATTTCCAACAGCCAGGCCCAATATGCGTGGGACGGCATTGATCTCGTAAGTGCTCAAAACTGTACCATCACAAATTGCGATCTCTCCTACAATAACAATTGGGGAATCCATCTATGGAATGCCGGTCATAACATCATTCTCAAGAACCATGCCATCTGGTGCACAACAGGAGCCGGGCAACTCTATCAAGCGCTTGGAGGATGGTCAACGCTCGATTCGGCAGGCATCTGTTTGGAACATGCCAGCAATAATAACCTGGTAGAAGATAATGACTTCCGCTTTGGCGGCGATGGCATCTTCGTTCGTGCGAATGAGGGTCCCCTTGTCCCTGGGCGCACTGTTCCACCCCGATTTAGTTCCGACAACAACTGCTTTCGCAACAACGACTGCTCCTTCAGCCCAAATAATGCGATTGAGGTAGACCTAGTGGCCAATACGATTATCGAGGAGAATAACTGCTCCAACTCCAACTATGGATTATGGCTTGGCTACTCTCGTAACACAAAGGTGCTGGGCAACGAGTGCATCAACGACACCACGCGTGCCGTTGAAATAGAAAACGGGCAAAATATTCTGTTTAGAAACAACGTTTTCGGTTTCGATGCACCAAGGCAAGATACGCCTCTGGTCTATCTGCGACAAAATGGGCGTGATTCTATTCCATCCGGGCCTTATTATCTAACCGATAACCTCTTTTACGGCGCCAAAACACCCCTAAAACTTCTGAATACACAAGCAGATCTCTCCCATAACTTCTTCTGTCTCCCATCTCAATTCTCAGCCGCATCCCCTACAAGCTGCATCGAAACCGATACGCTCTCTCACTACACCAATCGCGATCCCTCCGTCTATGCTGAAGACAACCGAGCCACCCTTCCTACCCTACCGCGTACCCTGCAGGTTGGAAGACCGCTAGTTCTCTCGCATCTTCATTTGCGCCTTCCCCTAGTCGCGCCCGTTGTGGAACTAAACGGTATCCCATTATGGATTACAGCCCACGACAAGGATCACTTAAAGCTGGAAATACCTACCGATTTTTGGAGTCGACCACATGCCACTACGGCCGATCTGCGTCTTTTCGATGGGTATGGTTGGAGCCATACCGTTCAAATTGCCGTACATTATCCTGCAGGCACTTCTACCATCCAAAAGGTGATGCCGAACCAAATCCATCCGGGAGATATAGTTACGCTACAAGGTAGACATCTTGACCGTGGACGATTACAAATAAACGGGAAAACCATGCTGCCGGTGGCCCGTTCGGAGGCGTTTATTCGATTTCGACTGCCCTACACTATCCTAACCTCTCGCGGGCTTAACCTCCTTCTAGAGCACCAGGGCGAATACCTTACACCCCCCTTGTCGCTCTTTGTTGAGGTTCTTCCTCAAAATGTTCCCCACCTTTTGGAGGTTCGCTTTGAACCGCAGACTCTCCATGTGGGCGAGCTGTTAAAAGTTACCTTCGTCCTTAAAAACAATCTCCCTGTAGATGTCCCGCTCATGAAGACGCCCAAACCCGGCTTCGTCTACAACGAAAAACAGTCATGGCAGCAGGCAGGTTACAAGGAGGAGTTAGGCACGCTCGAACTTGCCGTTACCTCCGATCATCCCGGCGACTTTCCGCCAGGCCTATGGCCCTATCGGTTTGGCTTTGGGCAAGCCACTTTGCCGGCTCATCAAACCCTGGAAGTTAGTGGTTACATTCGCGTACAGACTCCCGGCACGCATCTTTACCGCGCCGGCCTCGTCGTGGGCGGAGAACGCTTTATAGACGACGGAGTCTTTCCAACCAGAATCACCGTTCTGCCCTAGAGCCAATGAAAGCAAAAATGGAAATCTTCTTAGCGAGAGAGGGCGGCGGCCATGAGGGGGAGCAGACCGTGCACAACACCGCTGGCCCCGAAATGAATGACATCCGTATTTCAGCCGAGGAAGGCTACACGCTGCTAGACGCGCTCTTAGAGGCTGGTGTCGCCCTGCCGCACGAATGCGGAGGTAACTGCGCCTGCACCACCTGCCGAGTCCATGTAGAGGTGGGCATGGAACTGTTATCCCCGATGGAGGAGGCAGAACGCGATAGGCTGATCCTGGAAAATGTTTATCAGCCCTGTGTTCGACTTGCCTGCCAAGCCCTACTGAGAAGGCCTAACGGCAACCTTCCCTCGCATCTTTGCATCAGGCTACCCTCTCCGACCGATTAGCTTCCCTCAACAGCAGATGCCATGATAACCCCAGCCTCACGGCGACGTCTTCGCAACTCCAAATGAATGTACAGCGCCTGGATATCGCCCGGCCGCAACCCCGGTATTCTTCCGGCCTGACCTAGCGTGCGAGGCCTAACTCGCTCCAACTTCTCTCTGCCTTCATACGACAAAGCACGCACGGCGGCATAATCCATGTCCTCCGGAATCTCGATGGCCTCTAGCCGCTTCGCCCGTTCAACCTGCTGCTCCTGACGCGAAATATATCCCTCATACTTCACCTCGACCTCAAACAACTCGGCCATATCGGGGGGAAGCGGCTCCGGGTGAACGAGGTAGGGATAAAGTGCTCTTGCCAGTGTGTCTAAATGGGCATAGCGCAGCTCAGGGCGACGTAACAACTCATAGAAACTAATCCGGCTCCTACCAACCGGAGCCGTTCCCAAAGCTTCCAACGCCTCCGACTGATGTGACAGCACATAAAGGTTCTCAAAACGTTCGCGCTCTTTTGCCAGGCGGTTCTGTTTTTCAAGAAGACGCCGATATCGCTCCTCCGTCACAAGTCCGAGACGCCAGCCCAACGGCGTAAGTCGCATATCGGCGTTATCATGGCGGAGCGCCAAACGGTGCTCCGCCCGAGCGGTAAGCATGCGATAGGGATCGGTTACCCCTTTCGTCACCAAATCATCAATCAACACACCGATATAGCTCTCTTGACGAGCAAGCACGAGCGGTTGCCTTCCCTGCACCCAAAGCGCTGCATTGATGCCGGCTACTAGGCCCTGGGCTGCAGCCTCCTCGTAGCCACTTGTGCCGTTGATCTGCCCGGCCAAAAAAAGCCCTTTCACAAGCTTCGTTTCTAGCGTTGGCAAAAGCTGATCGGGGAAAACCATATCGTACTCAACGGCATAGCCCGGTCGAATCATCTCCACATGCTCCAGGCCCGGCAGGGTTTTTAGAAACTTTAACTGGACGTCTGCCGGTAGGCTTGTAGACATGCCTTGTACATAGAGAGAGGGACCTTCCCAAGTCTCCTGCTCAAGAAAAACAGGATGGGCTTCCTTATCTGCAAAGCGTACCACCTTATCCTCAATACTTGGACAATAGCGCGGGCCTATGCCCTCGATCCTCCCCCCATACATAGCGGAGCGATGCAGGTTTTCTCGAATGATCGCATGGGTGCGGGTGTTCGTATGTGTTTGCCAACAAGGCAAAAGCGGGCGCTCGACGACAAGCCGATCGTTCAGAAAAGAGAAGGGCGGGCAATCTTCGGAAGGATGTTCTTCTAAAGCCCCAAAGTCCACACTATCCTTGTGAATCCGTGGGGTCGTGCCCGTTTTAAAACGCCCCATACGAAAGCCTAACTGCCGTAACGCCAACGACAGGCCAACGCTTCGGTCCTCACCCAAACGCCCCCCAACGGTCTGCTGCTCTCCACAATGCATAAGCCCATTGAGAAAGGTACCGGTGGTGACGATCACGGTCTGCGCCTCGATCTCCCTTCCATCGCCTAACCGAACCCCCATCACCTTCTTTACGGCGTCTCCACGATACCCCTCGACGATCAACTCTTCGACGGAGGCCTCTAGGAGTTCCAAATTCGCGGTCGCCTCTAGCACGCGGCGCATTGTAAGCGGATAGTGCGTCTTATCTACATGAGCACGCAACGTTCGTACCGCAGGCCCTTTGCCGGTGCCCACAAATCGAACGTGCGTTAGCGTGCGATCGGTGTTTAGCCCCATCTCGCCACCAAGCGCATCTACCTCGCGGGCCAAATGCCCCTTGGCCGGCCCGCCAATGGAGCAGTTGCAGGGGAGGTGGGCGATCTTTTCTAGATTAAGGGTGACGACAACCGTTTGGCAGCTAAGCCGGGCAGCCGCCAAAGCCGCCTCACATCCGGCATGGCCGGCACCAACCACCAATACATCACACTTCATTTTTTGCTCTCCCAAAGGCTAGTCAATACAATTCATACGTTATTCACATGACCGGGGTTATTCGTAAGCGGGGAGATAATTCCGAGTCGCTTTAGTTCATCCACTAACTTCTCAGCGTCGGCCAAAATAACACGTGCGATCCGCTGGGTCTCTGGGTCGCTTTTCCGCCGCAGCAGCAGAGCAGCAGAACAGAGAGAGGAGATAGGCCCCATCAACACCTCCTCGTTCACCAATTCACCAGGCAAGCTTACCTGCACCTCTTTGGTGGGTGCTGGTACCCCAGAATCTAAACTCGGCACGACAACCGGCTGCACTTCCTCTTCGGGAGCAACTCGCAACCGCTCCTCGATGGCGAGTAGCTCCCGCCGGATGGCCATATAGAGCGGGGTGGTATCCATCTCCTTTTCGGAAGATACCCCATAATCGCCTCGATTAATGCCGTAAAAAATCGGCTCGGTTGTGGCATAGTTTACAAACATAACCGTCAAGAACTTTTGGAAGACGTTTCGGTCGAAACGGTATTGGTTCTGATAGTTTGCATCGTTCAATACACTTTCGAGCACGTCGTCAAAAAGACGAACAATAAACGCCTCCGGTGACAACTCTTGGAACACATCAATGCTTGTGCTAGGGTTAGGCTCGTAAAAGTAGGGCAACTCGTTCGGATCGGTGTAGCCTTCGGCTTCCGCTACACTGCAGAAGACGTTAAGCTTCATCATGCCATCCAGCATACGACGCTGATAGCCATGCTGCATCACCCGCAGAGCATGCTGCTTGAACTCGTTGTAATCGGTACCCAAAAAGAAAGCCTTCCGTGCCGATAGCTTATCCCTAAGCTCCTGCAGCCGCCTCACCAAATTGTCCCGTGCCTCTTTTACGATCTCCATCATCTCAGCACGAAGCGGGTCGTTCTCAGGAAACAGATCGATAGTCTCAAATGTGGTGCGTATCACGGCAAAATCGTTCAGACCATCCTCCAGACACGGATACGCAATACCCAAAATGAGATCGTCTGGAATGTCCTCCACCGTGTCGGCATTGCGTATACCGCGTTCCGGCTCTACAAGCGCGTAGAATCGGTTCTTCGTACGAAGGCTCTTGATGAGCACAACTTTTCTTCTGTCTTCTAAGGCGTTCAAGCTCTGCATCTATACCTATCCCGAAATAAAAATTTCCTTATTTTAAGAGTTCTAACGAACTATATGGACACTGAAACCATAGTAAATGGTTCCATTGATGCTTGCAACATCCGCACTCATCCCCCGAACCACAGGCAGATTCAGCCCAAAATTGGGCTGTCTGCGGTAAAGTTCCGCGGAGAGCGTAACGGAACCGAGCATTTTGGCCTGCACCCCTACGAACAGCCCATCCATCGTGCCGGTTCCCACGCCCGCCGTGAGGCGGAAGTGGTTAAGAAAGGGTTTCAGGCGCTCGGGGATAATAGGAGAATGACTCACGACCGCATACAGCGCACCATGCTCGTCCCCCGTTCCAAAAAGGTCGCGCACTCCTAAAGCGATGGCAGGAAGACCGCCAAAATCGAACGTGAGAGGATACTCCACGTCGAAAGTATAGCGCGTCTTTGGGTCTGGAAGCAGGGCTGCACGTTGTAGTTCCAACTCTATCCCTTGTGCAGAGGCGTATCGAAGCCATAGAAAGCTGTTGTCATGCCGATAGGGCGTTAATAAACCGGATAAGCCTAAACTGTTTGGGTCTGGTGTCTCCGCCATCGGTGCAAGCACAATGCGGTCGGCGCGAGCAACGCCGAGGAAACAGCATAGAAAGAGTATGCAAATCCCCAACCCCAAATATCGCCGATTAACCCTTTCTATCATCTAGTGTTCTCCAGCCGCCGCAGAAATCGTTCCATTCGTTCCAGCGCCTCCTCTATTTTCGTTAACGCCGTGGCATAAGAGCAGCGTATATGCCCTTCTCCAGCCGCACCAAAGGCGGTGCCCGGCACCACCGCGACACGCTCCTCCTGTAATAATCGCTCGGCAAACTCTTCACTCGAAAGCCCATAACGCTTGATGGAGGGAAATGTGTAAAAGGCCCCTTGTGGCATAAGGCATTCCAGGCCTACGCGGTTCAGTCCCTCCACAAAAATACGCCGCCGCTTATCATAATCGGCCACCATAGCCTCCACATCCGGGTCGCCGTTTTCAATGGCCTCAATGGCCGCAAGCTGGGAAATATGGCTTGCACAAAGCATGGTATACTGGTGTACGCGGGTCATTAATCGGAGAATAGGCTCCGGGCCGCAGGCATATCCTACACGCCACCCCGTCATCGCATGGCTCTTCGAAAAGCCGTTCAATACCACCGTTCGCTCTCGCGCTAAAGGCAACGCTCCCACACAGGTTGGCTTACCCTCGTAGGTCAGGCGTTCGTAAATCTCATCTGAAATAATATAGAGATCGTATCGGTCGGCGATCTCAACGAGTCGCATCAAATTCTCGCGCGACTGCGTTGCTCCCGTCGGGTTGGCAGGTGAAGCGATAAGAATGGCTTTCGTCCTTGATGTTATGGCGCTTTCCACACGGCTCGGGTCTAACCGGAATCCCTCCTCCATGTAGGTCGGGATCGTCACCGCAACGCCACCCGCAAATTGAATGCACGGCTCATAAGCCACATAACAGGGCGTAGGCACGATCACCTCATCGTCGGGGTTTATCAACACCCGCAACGCCAAATCCAGCGCTTCCGACACGCCAACCGTAATCAAGCACTCGCTTTCTGGGTCGTAACGCACACCATGTCGGCGCTCCAGCAAGGCGCAAATACCTTCCCGCAGCTTTGGCAAACCGCTGTTGCCCGTGTAAGAGGTGCGGCCTTCCTCAAGGGCACGGATACCGGCCTCACGAATAACCTGCGGAGTCACAAAATCCGGCTCGCCAACCCCCAAAGAGATTACCCCTTCCATCTGACTCGCGATATCAAAAAAGCGACGAATGCCAGAGGGTGGGCAACCGGCAATTACTCTATTCAACGGTCTTTTGGGTGATGTTCCACGCGCTACGGCCATTGCAATCTTCTGTCCCCTTAGGCGCCTGAACTGCTTTGCAGGCTACGGAACGCCTTTTGATGATGCCTACCAGACCTCGACGGGCTTTATCCTCTGCAAAGTATACCCGCTCATTTCGCCTATTTCGCACCAGTGTCTAACCTATCATGCAAAGTGTTGCAAAACCAACTTTTGGGTGCTAAATATTAGTACGAAGAAAAACCGCCTCAAGTGTTATAATGTAGGTGAATTTCAGCATATGGCGGCGTTGTGCCCCTCCCAATGAGAGATAAATGAACGTTCTCCTTATCGTCATAGACACCCTAAGAGCCGACCACCTTGGCTGCTATGGTTACCCACTCGCTACTTCGCCCAACATAGACCGACTCGCCGCACAAGGAGCCAGGTTTACCCATTGCTTCGCCCCCGGCATCCCCACAACACCCGCTCATACCACCATTTACACAGGCCTTCACCCCATTAGCCACAACATCGTTTGCCATGGTGGCCAAGTAGACCTCGATCGAAAAATTCCCGTTCTGCCCGAACTGCTCCAACAGGCTAACTATACTACCGCTGCCGTAGATAATCTTTACGATATAAAACCTTGGCTTGCTCGCGGCTATGAGTTCTACATTAACCCCAGCTTCCGTCATAAATTGCGTCTACTCGTATCATGTGAAGAGATCAACGCGCGGGCTATCCCTTGGCTGCGTCAACATAAAACAGAAACGTTCTTCCTCTTCCTCCACTATTGGGAGCCACATACCCCCTACCTCCCTCCCCAGCGCTATAGGATGTTTTACCCGTCGGATAAAGACCCTTTCTCAGGCCCCGATACGATGGAACCGGTAAGACGTCAGCCGATCTGGGGCATGTTTCATGACATCTGGTTTAAAAAATTAGGCCCTGTCCGTGACGTAAACTATATCTCTTCGCTCTATGATGCCGAAATACGCCATGTGGATGAAGGCATCGGTCAACTCCTAGATGCTCTTACCGAAGAAAACCTCGACCAAAACACCCTTGTTATCCTCACCGGGGACCATGGCGAAAGCCTTACCGAACACGACATCTACTTTGAACACCACGGACTCTACGATCAGACCATCCATGTCCCCCTCATCATGCGACATCCAAACTACATCAGGCCGAATACGGTTATTTCAGAGATGGTACAACACCTCGATATTGCACCCACAGTGCTCTCCGCCGTAGGGGCTAACCCGCCACCTCACATGGAAGGCAAAAGCTTTTGGCAACCCCTCATCGAAAACCGCCCTTTTCAAGGATGGGATCGCATCATTAGTTGCGAAAACACATGGCAATCGAAATGGGCACTTCGTACCCGCGACCGCAAGCTGATCCTTGCCCGTCGTCCCGACCGGCATGGCATGCCGCCCATCGAGCTGTACGATCTCGCTCAAGACCCAGCAGAATCTCGGAATTTGGCCGACTCCCACGCCGATGAAGCTCATGCCCTGCAAGAGGAATTAGAGTGCTGGATATCCCAAGAACTGGCGCGAATTGGCCGTACAGAAGACCCACTACTTGCTCAACCTATCTCTCTAGGTCAAAAATGGGATGCCTGGGTACGGATCGGCCAAGAGACCCGGTAGCTGGTCACTACTTTCTGCCTCTTTCGTAAAGAATATGTCATAATGTGGCTGTCGCTGTGTTCCCCCTATATGCCCTATGCCTATCGCCGTATCCTTAGCACTGATCAAGATTTGGGCCTTATTCTCACCCTTACAGAATCAACCCCCTGTAAGCTCCGCTACACCACCTCCTTCCGCCTTCGTCCGCCCACCATCAGCGCCGCCTCAACAATCCTTTCAAATTCACCTAGAAGGCCCCTTCAACATCAGTCCGGATGGCGTCTACCATGTCAGCGGCGGCATCTCTATTAACTATCTCGGTACCACCATCAGCGCAGATAGAATGGATGGAAGTTTTAAAAACGGCTTCCTCTTCAGCGGCAATGCGCGTATCGAACGAAATGGAATAGTTGCTACAGCCGATACCATCTTCTTCTATCCCCCCGATGGAAGCTTCCGACTAGGCAACCCACATGGCATGCTTACCCCATCCCTGTTCAGCGGAAATATCTACTCGCCTATCTTTATAAAGGGCCAGACACTTGAAGGCAACCAGTCCGGTTACCTATTTGGCCAAAGTCTCTCGGCCACCACCTGCACCCAGCCCACCCCGCACTATCAACTGCAGATAAGCTCGGCGGAGCTAGTGCCCTACCAAAAGCTAACGCTCCGAAAGGTAAGCATCTTCTTTTTTGGGGTGAAACTCATTACGCTGCCAGAACTTGTAATTCCCCTCAATCAACGTCTTCCAAAACGCCCGCGCACCAACTACCTTCCGGAGTTCGGTCAAAATATAGACGAGGGCTACTTCGCCCGCTTCCCTTACGCCTTCGCAGAAGGACGGGATGCCGCCGGCCTCTTCCGCCTCGACATCACACAAAAGCGCGGTATTGGCTATCGCTTCGAACAAGAGTATCTCGCCGGCAAGCAGACCCCACAAACATCGCCGACAAGCGGAGCCTACTCGGCAGATAACGGCGTGTTCGTCTCTGCCTACGGCTACGGCACCATAGGCAACCGTCTTCCGCGGCTCGGAACCGGACTCGGCCCGACTAATGGTGGGCTTTTTACTCTTCAAGGCTACCTATCCCAAGGCTTCAACACCAACTTCAGCGCAAGCTTCAAACACCAGCAGAACATCGGCAGCAACAACCGCTTTGCTATCGACTCGGAACTGCAACGCAATAGCTACGCCTTTGGCTCGGGCACCATTCGCTACGACACCCAAACCACCCGCTTCGATTTTAACCACACCGACCCTCTGCACGGCACGGATGGCGACCTTACACTTAATCTCGCCACCAGCTTCTCACCCGGTTTCTTTAGCCGTCAACTTACCGGCAGCCTTAAACAAGACTTTCTCTTCGGCTCCTCCGGCAGCACACATAATAGTCTGTCCTTCGACTTAGAGCTTTCCGATCTTCTCTCCGGTGGCTCGGGCTTTTCCTCAAAATCGGAACGACTTGATGAAAACTTCAGCTATCAACATGACGCGCGTGAGTACGCTCTCTCTCTGGTGGCAAACGGTTCTACCCCCATTGGTACCCAAACAGGGGGCTCGTTCGGTGTGCTGCAAAAGCTGCCGGAGCTTAAAATGGACTTCAATACATACCGTTTCCGAGGGGGGTGGCTACGAAAACTGCCGCTAACTCTCGATTTGGGTGTAGGGCAGTACTCCGAACCCGGCTCCGAAGTGAATACCGATCGCGTGCTTTTAGGCCTCAACACACAGCCCATTACTCTTCTAACGGGACGAACCGAACTCACAACGGCCCTCGGTTTCGAGCAACGCTTCTACGGCGATGGAGCCGCCGAATATCGCCTCCACGACGACATGCATCTACGCCAACACATTGCGGGCCGCTCCGGCTTCGACATAGATTACGTCTACGATCAGCCGGAAGGGGCTACCCCTTTCTACTTCGACCAACTGCGACGCTCCCATTATCTCTCTTTCGATGGTGGCTACCTGGATGACCCTCATTTCCAATTCACAGCGCGAGTCGGCTACGATCTCACCCACACGCCGGGTACCCTGCCCTGGCAATCGCTCTCTACACGCCTTATGTGGCGCCCAACTCCCTCGGTTCGCTTTGATGCAACCCAGGTCTACGACCCGAATCGCGGGCGCTTCTTTGCCCTCGTCAACCAGCTAAGCCTACGCGGAAAAAACGATTTCGGTCTCGACATCCTCGCCAACATAGACCCACAGCAACCGGGACTTCGACGTAAAATTACCCAACTGAACACCCAATTCTCTATCCCTATCGGGCGCTCGTGGCGCATTAACGGCCTCTACCTCTACAGTGGTCTAACGGGGAGCTTCACCGGACAAAACCTCCAAATCATCCACGACTGGGATTGTCTCGAGATGAGCCTAACCTACACCAATAACGTCGGCGGCTTCCGCCCGGAATGCGCCTTCTATCTCTCTATTCGCATCACCGCCTTCCCCTTCTTCCGCGCCTTCGGCTATGGCCCCGCCGGTCAGGCTCTAGGAACCGGTATCGGTAGCCTCTACTGAAAGTATCCATTCGACGGCGTTCCATAGATCGGCACAGACACATTCGGGTTGCGGTGCGGGAAAGCGACAAGGCTCGTAAGCCCGCGTGTGTCCACTTAAAACCAGCACGGTCCGACATCCTACCGACGCCCCGGCGGCAATGTCCTTCGGTGAATCCCCTATCATGTAGCTTCGATGCAGATCAATATCGTGCTCCGCGGCAGCGCGTAAGAGCATCCCCGGAGCCGGTTTGCGACAGGAGCATCCCTCCTCCGGACGATGAGGGCAGAAATATACCGCATCTATCCTTCCTCCCTCCAAGGCGACTTCCGACTGTAACCGTGTATGAACTTCTGCCAAATCGTCTAAGGTCATCAATCCTCGCCCAACGGCAGATTGATTGGTTACAATCATCACTCTAAAGTTCGCTCGATTCAACCGTTCTATAGCCTCGCCCACCCTCGGCAACATCCTCAGCAACTCGGGACGGGTCACGTAGTCGCCTCCCTCCACGCTCAGCACCCCATCCCTATCCAGAAAAACCGCTCTTGTTATCACTGTGCTCCCTCTCTTCTAGTGCAAAACCGATGAACTGCTGAATCTTACCGTCATGAAACGATTTTCGGTCAACGCACCGCCTCTTCGCATGCTTCGACGCTTCAGAAAAGAGCACCGAGTCGAATCCATTCCCCAACACCCTGCAATCCCCATTCCCCCAAAAGTTTGTCGTGAGCGGGTAAAATAGACGCCGTCTACTATTCTTCATCCCATAGATTTAGAGGAGCTTTTTACTGTAGGATGCCTTCTGATAACACAACCCCTACCGCGGAGATCGGGGTCTTCGGCGGCAGCGGTTTTTACTCTCTCTTTGACAAGGTAGAGGAGATCGCTGTGGATACTCCGTTCGGCCCTCCAAGCGATAGTATCTTCCTTGCCACCCTCTCGGATCGTCGAGTAGCCTTTCTTCCGCGACATGGGCGCCACCATACCATTCCTCCACACGCCATCAACTATCGGGCGAATATATGGGCGATGAAACGACTTGGCGTACGCTTTCTCATCAGCCCTTGTGCTGCCGGCAGCTTGCAAAGCCACATTAAACCCGGCGACTTCGTGGTGTGCGATCAGTATGTAGATCGTACCCGTAACCGGAAAGATACCTTCTACGACGGTCCAGAGGTATATCATGTCTCAAGCGCCGATCCCTATTGCCCTCATCTGCGCAAACTTGCTATCGAGGTCATCCGAGAACAAGGTATCCCCGTCCATGAGCGCGGAACGGTGGTGGTCATTCAAGGCCCTCGCTTCTCCACAAAAGCCGAAAGTCGCTGGTTCACTCAAGCCGGATGGGAAGTGATTAACATGACCCAATATCCGGAAGCCTACTTGGCTCTCGAACAAAATATCGCCGTGGTGAATATCTCCCTTATTACAGACTACGATAGCGGCCTAGTGGCCGAAGGTGAGGTAGCACCGGTGACCCAAAAGGAAGTCTACGAAACCTTTCTGAAAAACGCGGAACGCATCAAGAAAGTTGTCAAGGAGTTGGTGCAGAGAATTCCGCTCGATCTAGACAGCCCTTGTCATCACGCGCTAGATCATGCCAAAGTTGAGGCTTGAACGATGTCGGCACAACGGCTCGGAACAACTCTGCAAACGGTGGACTGGCGCGAGGGACGCCTAGTTTTAATAGACCAAAACGCCCTTCCCCATCGCCTTACGTACATTACCTACACCGATTGGCGGGATGTTGTAGAGGCCATTCGCACTATGGTCGTTCGAGGTGCCCCCGCCATCGGTTGCACGGCCGCCTTAGGCATGGCGCTCGGTGCACAAAATAGTCCCCCGTTCGATACCGGCGACGCGCTCCTCGCTCACCTCGACACGATGGCTCAAGCGTTTCGTTCGGCTCGCCCAACCGCGGTGAACCTTTTTTGGGCTGTAGACCGCATTCTTGCCGTCGCACGCGAGGCTTCTGATAGTGCGGAACATATCCGTCAGGCCGTTCTAGATGAAGCCCTTCGCATGCTTGAGGAGGATATCCAAGTTAATAGACGCCTCGGCTATCATGGCGCCCAACTCCTTCCCCAGCACGCCAGTGTGCTTACCCACTGCAATGCCGGCGCTCTCGCTACGGTGGGCTACGGCACCGCCCTCGGAGTCGTTCGGGCTGCTGTGGAACTAGGCAAAACGGTGGAGGTTTTTGCCGATGAAACGCGACCGCGCCTGCAAGGAATGAAGCTCACCGCCTGGGAGTTGGCTCAGGATTCGATTCCTGTTACCATCATTGCCGACAATATGGCCGCCGTGCTCATGCGAGAAGGAAAGATTGACTGCGTGATCGTCGGGGCCGACCGCATCGCCGCCAATGGGGATACGGCCAACAAAATCGGTACCTACGGCCTTGCCGTCCTCGCGCACTATCACGGCGTTCCGTTCTACGTGGCTGCGCCCGTTTCCACCTTCGATCTCCGCCTCCCCTCAGGAAACCTTATTCCCATCGAGCAGCGAGACCCGCAAGAGGTTACCCACATTCAAGGAAATCGCATCGCCCCAGAGGGCGTCCCAGCGCTAAACCCGGCCTTTGATGTTACCCCCGCCGAGCTTATCCACGCCTTCATCACCGAAATTGGCGTTCTCTATCCACCCTTCGATTCTCTCCACGAACGCCTCACCAACGATTCGAACTCATATGAGCCTTAAACGAACGATTCCTCCGAGGGCTTGTAAGCGCCCCCTCCGCTTAACCTCCTTCCGATGGGAGCGTTGCCATGGACGATAACCGCTCCTTATTCGAAGACTACCTGCAGCAACTGGCCAAAGTGGCCGCCCAAGGCGATGCCCGTGAAGAGAGCTTCTACTTCGCCCTTCAGGCCATGCTAGAGGCCTTTGCGCAAACAATCCATCGAGACGTGGTAGTGACCGCGCTTCCTCGCCCCACAGACGCGGGAAACCCCGACTTTCGTGTTTGGGATGGAAGCCAACATATCATCGGCTATATAGAGGCGAAGCGACCAACGGAGGAACACCTCGACAAAATCGAGAATTCAGGCCAACTTGAGCGCTACCGGGCAACGTTTCCGAACCTCATTCTCACGAATTTTCTTGAGTTCCGCCTCTACAGAGACGGTAAAAAGGTAGAGACAGCCCTTCTCGCGCGCCCTGCGGTTCTCAATACGTTGCGCATAGCGCCTCCTACAGAAAATCCAGCGTCTCTCTACGCGCTACTTGAACGCTTTTTCAGTTTTGTCACCCCCAAAGTCTATAGTGCCGCATCTCTCGCGGCGGAGTTGGCCAAACGAACTCGTTTCCTACGAACTGTTGCCGAAGAACAGCTCAAACGGGAAGAAGCGGCTCCCGGCGAACTGTACAGCTTCTACGAGGCGTTCAAAACCTTCCTCATTGCCGACCTAACACCGGAAGCTTTTGCCGACCTGTTCGCCCAAACGATTACCTACGGACTTTTTGCAGCAAGAACACGCACCACGGATAACTTCCAGCGTCGTTCCGCAGCCGAACATATCCCTCATACCATAGGCGTCTTACGCAAGCTGTTTCAATTTATCTCCTCGGCCGACCCTCCGACCGAACTGATCTGGTGCGTAGATGACATCGTGGAGGTTCTCTCGGTCGCCGATGTCAACGAGATACTCGACCGCTATTACCAAGAAGGCAAAGGCAACGACCCTATCATCCACTTCTACGAAACCTTCCTTTCAGAATACGACCCTCAGGAGCGAGAGCGCCGCGGCGTCTACTACACCCCTGAACCGGTTGTTTCTTACATTGTTCGTTCGCTTCACGGGCTGCTTAAAGACCGTCTCCAAGAGCCTGAAGGCTTGGCCTCAAACAATATCACTCTGCTAGACCCTGCCGCAGGAACGATGACGTTTGTCGCCCAGGCTACTCAGCAGGCCGTCTCCGAGTTTCAAGAAAGGTACGGAGCCGGCGCCCTTACCGATTTCATTCGGAACCATATCCTAAAAAACTTCTTTGCATTCGAGTTAATGATGGCCCCCTACGCCGTCGGCCACCTCAAAATGAACTTCCTTCTTAAAGAGCTTGGTTACATCCTTTCTAACGACGAGCGCGTGCGTTTTTATCTTACAAATGCTCTGGATATTGAAGAGCTTGAGACAAGCCGACTTCCCTTCTTCTCCGCCCTCGCCGCCGAATCGCAGCAGGCGCTCGAGATCAAGAAGCAGACCCCCATTCTCGTCATTCTCGGAAACCCACCCTATTCCGGTGAGTCGACCAATCAAGGAGCATGGATAAGAAGCCTCATTGAAGCCTACAAACAGGTGGACGGGCGGCCTCTTGGAGAGAAAAACCCCAAATGGCTACAGGACGATTATGTTAAATTCTTGCGTTTCGCCCAGTGGAAAATCGAGCAGGCCGGCTGCGGCGTTGTAGGCATGATCTCAAACCACGCCTACCTCGATAACCCGACATTCCGCGGTATGCGTCAAAGCCTGCTACGCACCTATGATGAGATTTACATTCTGAACCTTCACGGCAACACAAGAAAGCGCGAAACCTGCCCGGACGGCTCGCCCGATCAGAACGTGTTCGATATTCAACAAGGCGTAGCCATTGCGCTCTTCGTGAAGCAACACAGGCAGACAGACCATGAGGAAGGCAAGGCAGAAGCAAAGATATACTATGCGGACCTGTGGGGTTCTCGCGAATCCAAGTACGCATGGCTTAGCTCAAATCACCTTAACAGCACACCATGGCAACCGCTGCAGCCTTCCCCTCCCCTCTACTTTTTCGTTCCGCGCAATAATGATCTAGAAGCTATTTATCAACGATACCCTTCTCTACCTGAAATTTTTCCGGTCTACAGCGTTGGCATCGTAACCGCCCGCGACCGTCTGACCATTCACCGGACTCCGGAAGAGGTTTGGAACACGGTTACCAACTTCGTGCGCCTCGAGCCGGAATTGGCCCGCCAAGCCTACCGCCTCGGCAAAGATGCCCGAGACTGGAAAGTGGAATGGGCGCAAAAAGATTTAAGCGATTCGGGGCCATCAAAGCAGCACATTGTGCCAATCCTCTACCGTCCCTTCGATGTGTGCTATACATACTATACTGGCATCTCTAGGGGTTTCCATTGTAGACCCCGTTTAGAAGTCATGCAACATTTGCTCATAGGACAGAACTTAGGTTTGATAACCCATGCACGAGAAGAGCTTAGCATTCCTTGGTCACATGCTCTCATTACGACAAGCCCTGTTGAACACGGAGCTCTGTCCTCAAAAACAACGAACTATCTCTTCCCACTCTATCTCTATCATAACGGCGAACAAACCCATCTCTTCGATCAACACAACGATCTACAACGGACGCCGAACTTAAATGCCACACTAACAACAACCTTAACGCAAGCCTACGGACGATCGCCCTTACCCGAAGAGATATTTCACTATATCTACGCGGTTCTCTATGCGCCCACCTATCGAGAAAGATACTATGCGTTTCTTCAAAGTGACTTTCCGAGAGTGCCCTTTCCTACACGTTCCGACCTTTTCTCGCGCTATGCCGATCTCGGCGCACGGCTCGTTCAGATTCATCTGCTACGATCTACCGAACTGAACCCTCCACTCTGTAAATATCACGGGGAGGGCAACCATCTTGTGCAACAGACTGGGGCTACCGGCTTGCGCTATGATCCCGTGGAACAGAGGGCTTACATTAACGCACATCAGTATTTCGCACCGATACCCCAGAAAGTCTGGGAGTATCCTATAGGAGGCTACCAGGTCTGCGAGAAATGGCTGAAAGAAAGGCAGGGCCACCGTCTCTCACTCGATGAGATTCAAACCTTCTGCCGAATCGTCACCGCTCTCGATCGAACAATAGGGTTACAACAAGAAATAGATGCCCTCTATGAAGAGATAGAGACGTGCCATATCGAACCGATTAAGGCAGGCGGAACTCCCTAAAGATCGGCCCAATACAACACAACAATCATTACGAAATAGGAAAGGAGGTAAACGCGGGTTCCTCGGCAGTAAGAATCGAGTTCCCGCACAGTTCTCTATGGAAAAACTTTTGGCTGAAGCTCTTGTGCGTGACGTGCCGGACTTTCCAAAACCGGGCATCCTTTTTAAGGATATTACACCGGTTTTGCAAGACTATGACGCCCTCAAGCAGGTCATAGATAAGATGACCGAACAGAGTCGACCGCTAAAGGTGGACGTGGTGGTGGGCATTGAGGCGCGAGGGTTCATCTTTGGTGCCCCGCTGGCGCTCGAGTTGGAGGTGGGCTTTGTGCCGCTGCGCAAACTCGGAAAACTGCCCTACAATCGGCTCGTAGAAGAGTACGCCCTCGAATACGGCACAAATACAGTGGAGATTCATACCGACTCCATCAAACCGGGCCAAAGAGTGCTTATTGTGGACGACGTACTCGCGACCGGAGGCACAGCAGCCGCAGCCGCTCGGCTTGTGGAACGAGCCAGCGGGCAGGTAGCAGGCCTTTGCTTCCTCATCGAGCTAGACTTTCTTGAGGGGCGAAAAGCGCTCGAAAACTACCCTATCATCAGCCTTATTCACTATCAAGAATAGCTTCTAAACGACCCGAAGGCATGGAATATCATGCCTTCGGCTACAGATGCTGGGCGACTACCGTTGGTCAAACCGTGCCCCAATAGGACGCAGGGCTTAAAAGGGTAGGCACAAGGCCTACCCTTACATCCTTCTTATGGCAACCCTGTGGGATAGGTATGAGCGGCCATCCGGCCGCTCGTTTCAGTAAACATGCATCGTGCCGTCAGCGCGACGTACGATGGGCATGAAGGCCCGCTTATAGGGATATTTTTGTAGCTTCGCGGTATCTATCTCAATCCCTAAACCGGGGCGCTCGTTGGGGTAAAGAAAGCCTTGTCGCATCTCCGGTATCCCCTCTATAACATCATAGACCGGCTCCGGAAACCGTGTCCACTCCTGAATACCAAAATTCGGGATCGCTATCTGCAACGCCACAGAAGCCGCCTGCGCCACAGGCCCAATATCCGCTGCCCCGTGAAAAGCACTTCGCACATTGAAAGGCTCTGCCAGCACCATGATCTTTCGCGCTTCCGTCAAGCCACCTACGTGCAGGGGCTTAATGCGAATGTAATCTACCCACCGATTCATAAAAACCGGTAGACAGTCCCAACGCGACGTAAATATCTCTCCGATGGCTAAGGGAGTCGTCGAGGCAGCACGCACGAGCGGCCAGCTCTCCCGATGCTCCGGCATAAGCGGGTCTTCAAGATAGAATAGGCGATATGGCTCTAACTCCTTGGCGAGCCGTGCTGCCTGAATAGGGTCAAGTTGTTCGTGCACATCGTGCAGCAGTTCTATCTCCATGCCGAGTTTGCTTCGCAAGTGGGCGAACAGCTTGGGCACTTGCAGCAAGTAGGGCGTTGGCTCGTAGAGGCTCGTTGACGGAGCCTCCGGATGCAACGGGGGCAGCTCTCCAATAACTCCTGCCCCACCGTATGGGCCTACCTGACATCGAACCGCGCGAAATCCCTGCTCTATAAGCTTGCGAGCGTTATCTTCACACTCCTTTTCATCCCGACCACCCGCATGGCTATAACACATCACCCCATCCCGTGCCCGCCCGCCAAGAAGCTGATAAACCGGTAAGTTGGCGATTTTACCCTTTATGTCCCAAAGCGCTAGGTCTATCGCAGCCAGCGCTGCCATGAAGATAGGGCCGCCACGCCAATATCCCTGCCGATAGATCAGATGCCAAATGTCCTCAATGCGCTGAGGGTCTCGTCCAATAAGTAATGGAGTAATATGTTGGATGGTAGAAGCCACAATCGGCTCACTCCCATTGAGTGTGCCCTCACCAACACCCCACAGCCCCGAAGTGTCCGTCAATACTTTGATAAATAGATAGTTTCTACCCGGACATGCCAGATAGACCTCAATATCGCTTATCTTCATAAGAGAGCCACCACCTACCTTTCTCTTAGCACCGACTGCGAGGGAGATACTTGGCGCCGAATCTCACATCGGAAAACACCACCAGCGATCGCATTGGGATGAGCTTGAAAAGTGACCGTGATGCCCTGTTTTCCACGTGTCAGGTCGAACGGGATGGGATAATCTACTTCAAAGAAAGCGCCTGGGTGATTGTGAAGTAAGGTCTGAGTCGCCAACTTTTGCCCATCTACAAGAATATCAAAAACACGCTCGCCCCCCTCATCTCCCCAATACATGCACGTAAGCACCATGGGCTGGTGGGGCAACACTTTCAATTGCCAGGAAAAAGAGCCGGTAGCATCACGCCACTGCCCTCCGTTGAAAACACCGGTATTGCTGTCGTGAGCTTGCACATGATGCGCCTGCTCCGAGTTTATATCACCGGGCTGAACTCTATCTACAACCAGTGCCTCCCGCTGTGCCCGCTCCGCCAGGGCCGCTTTAAAGCGAGCGTATTGCGGGCTGGCCTTGTCTATCAATCTCCAATAGACCCCATAGGCCTGATGGATCACCCTGTAGAGCGGAATGAAGGTGATAGCAGGATCGGTCCCAATGCTTTTGTAGACTAGGGGCTGGCCCGCAACGGGCTGTAACATGGCGGGCGCGGCAAGGTTGTTGATGGGGATATAACCGGCCGTTAGAGGCAGACCATGCTCATCTAACAGGTAAGTCTCTCGCACCTCTGGCGTGATAATGCCGGCCAAAACGATCGGCCCCACCATAAAGGCCACCATATTCTTATCGTCCGGCATAGACACGGTGTGGAGTGTCATGGGCATCTTCACCTCAACCGTATCGCCGTCGCGCCACAACCGCTCTATGGGAAGATAAGAACCAGGTTTTACCGCAAACATTAACGGTTTTCCGTCTACCCATACCCGATAATCTGCTGTCGTCCACGCCGGAACCCGAAGGGTGAGTGTCAGTCTTGTAGGTCTGCGCACGCGAAACAGCAGCTTGGTGGTATCCGATTCTGGAAAGTCCGTCTCTTGAATGAGGCGCAGGCCCTTCTGCTGCCAATCTAGCTCTGACGGAATGAACAAATTAACATAAAGACCATCTGAGCTGTGAAAATAGATACTATCGTTCAGCTTCGCAAACGATTCGACACCCGTGCCGTAACAACACCAAAACGAATGGGTAGGGGTTCCCCACTGTTTTGCATTACCGGCAGCGAGCGGTGTGTAGTAGATCATCATGCCGGTTTGGGGGTCTTGCGCCTCAAGGATACCATTGTAGAGGGCTCGCTCATAAAAATCCGCGTACTTCTCATCTGCCGTCCAGGTGAATAGGGTACGAGTGACCTTCAGCATGTTGTAGGTTGTACACGTCTCCTGATTATTGGCGACAAGAGTATTTGCCAATCGGTCGGGCGGGCCCCAAAACTCTCCTGCATTGCTTCCACCGGTTGCATAAGAGCGTGTTTGCGTCACCAGATTCCAAAAGTAGCTTACGATAGAGCGGTAAGTCGGGTCTCTGAACAGCTCATAGCGCCTTGCCGCCCCCAATATCTTCGGAATATGCGTATTTGCGTGGATACCGGTGAGGTCATCGTGGTGAAGGGCTAGAGGCCCTAAGAAAGAGGCCTGATCGAAACGATGGGCCAAAACGAGATCGTTTGGATTGTGGGTCAACGTATAGAGCCGGTAGAGCACGGCAGGCATTCCGCCAAACTCCACCTGCAAAACACGATCCATCTGCCAAGGTGCGAGCCGGTCGGTGCGCTGTTTAAAGTAGGCCGCCATGCGTTCTGCTATCCGCAAAGCCTGCTTATTGCCGCAAAGCGTATAAGCATCCACAAGGCCGGCCATGATCTTATGAATGGTGTAGTAGGGCGCCCAAACGGGTTTACCGGCCTCTAACCTGTCGAAAAACGAGGTAGGAAAAGCGGAAAGATACTCGCCCCCTAACGCCTTCTGACATTTTGCCAACTCCGCCACCAGGTAATCTACACGCTGTCTGAACGCCTCATCTCCTGTAGCTCTGTAGAGCAAGGAACAGGCAGAAAGGTAGTGTCCCACAAAGTGGCCTCGTACTTCACAATCGGGTGCCTCCCAACCGCCTAATGGTCGCCCCGGATGCGGCAATCCTGCATTAACGCGAAAGTTATAGAGCAGCCGGTCAGGATCAAGGGAAAGTAGATAGTGCGCATCCGCTTCACGAGCCGTAAGAAACGGGCTTGGCAGCAGTCGAACGTCGCGCATATCAAACGGCTGAACGACTCCCGGCCAGAAGGAGTGCGGCAGCACCTTCTCCCCGCTTGCTGCCGCTTCCCCTCCCAAGCCTACAATCAGGTACAAAATGCCGATGGCGCCAAGCACGCTACCTGGAATGCACCGTCTGCTCAACTCCACCCCCCTCTCCAACAAACTCCACATCCACATACTGACCTCCCGTCGTCTGGTGGCAGTGTACTGCCAATAGGTTTGGCCCGGGATGCAGGGTTTTGAGAGCCTCCGGTCGTATCGGAACGACCTCATACTCTGTGAGAAAGCCAGGTTCCTCAAACGCGAGGACACCATTGATGTAGACCTGTACATCCTCATCGTGATGCAGCAGCAATAGAGGATGTTTCAAAAGATCGGCCTTCAGGTCTACCGTGCGCCGCAACCAGATGTCGTCCGTGTTCCATTCGGTATGAACGATAGCTCCCGGCGTGCCCTGCGTGCCGAACCCTGCCGCCCCCTCTTTCCATCCCGAATCGTCGAAGCCAGGTTTGAACCACCCCTCTCCAGGTCTCTGAGTAGTATATCTCCAAAGAATGGTCTTCGTCAGCACGGCAGGCTCGGGTAAGGGAGGGACATTATCGAATTTGCCCTGGTTTACCTCCGTCATGATCTTCGGGTTCATCTTGATCTCGGCGCGGTCGTAGGTCATAATCCCGTTGCACTCCGTCTCCACATCGCTTAACTGGGTATAAACCGCCGCACACAACCCCGGATTGTCGCGTAACTGCCATACCTTTTGCAGCAGTTGAGCGTAACGCAACGTGAGCATCTCGCGATTTGGCAGTCCCTGATAGCCCCAAGATTTCTGCGACCACGTGTGCCCCTTCACCGCAAAACCAAGCCCGCCAAACTCCCCAAGCACAGCGGCGCGATTCGGCTCCGGCTTAGGACTACCCGGCCCCGGATAGTTGTGCATGTCAATTACATCGCCAACCCTCTCATCCGTCCATCCACTCGCATTATCTACCAGACGAGAGGGGTCTAGCTCTTTTATCATGGAGACAATGCGAGCCGTATCAAACTGCCCCCATCCCTCGTTAAACGGCACCCACATGATGATGCAAGGATGGTTCCAGTGTGTCTGGATCATCGCGCTGAGTTCGTGTTCGAACTGCCGGTCGCGCCGTGCCAAAATCTCTGGGTCTAAATTCGCCGGGCGGCCAGCACTGGGCATGTCTTGCCACACCAAGATGCCCAGACGGTCGCAGAGAGAATACCAGACGTCCGGCTCGACCTTCACATGCTTGCGCAAAAGGTTAAAACCAAGCCGCTTGATCGTCTCTAAATCGTAGCGCATAGCAGCCTCACTCGGCGCCGTGTATAGCCCATCGGGCCAAAACCCTTGGTCTAACAGACCGATCTGAAAAATCGGCCTGTTATTCAGCAGGATGCGCGTAATGCCTTTTTCATCCGGCCCTATCGAGATCTTGCGCATCCCAAAGTAACTCTTCACCCTGTCCACGGCGCCGTCGGAGTTGCGAAGCGTTACCGTTAGTCCATAAAGAAACGGGTCGTCAGGTGACCATAATTTTTCATTGGGAATAGTAAGCGTTAGCTCCGCATTTGGCGCTCCTGAACCCCGTGCCACCACACTGTTCTGCTCCGTTGCCTGCGCTTCAACCTCATAGCCGGTTGTAGGGCCGTTAACGAACACCGTTAGGTGTAGTTGAGAGTGGTCTATATCGGGGACGATCTTGAGATCGGAAATATAGGTATGGGGTACCGGTTCAAGCCAAACGGTTTGCCAAATCCCTGTGGTCGGTGTGTACATAATACCGCCGGGGTGCAGTGTCTGCTTCCCATGCGGTTGCAGTCCACCCTCTTCACCGTCCGTCGGATCGTAAACCGAAACCAGCAGGTCTTGTGGCCCGCCTGACTTTAGCGCCTCCGTGATGTCGAACGTAAACGGATCGTAGCCCCCTCGGTGGGTACCGATCTTTTTCCCGTTTACCCATACGTTCGTCTCCCAATCCACAGCCCCAAAATGCAGCAACACACGCTTCCGATGCCAGCTCGATGGCACCTCGAAAACGCGGTGATACCACACACGCTCATCCGGCGAGACCGAGCGCATCACTCCCGAAAGCGCCGACTCCACAGGGAAAGGCACCAAAATGTGACCATCGGCCGTTCCCGACCAGGAAGCATCCTTCGGGGTAATGGCATACTCCCAAAGCCCATTGAGATTCTGCCAAACACTTCTCTCCATTTGCGGTCGTGGATACTCTGGATGATCGTTTGTTGGCGACACCGAGTCGGTCCACCGCGTTTTCAGAGGGCCTGTAGCCGCGTGCCATTCCTCCCCTTTTACATTGCTCTGCATGAATACTCCTCCTAAAAGCAAGATTGTCAATGCGCCTACGAACTTGGCAAACCGGTAAAACCCACGATCCATCTCGGCGACTCCGTGATAAAGTTTGTGGGCGACCTCGCCCTATGCAAGCGGTCGTTTGATAGAGAATACCCGAAAGTATTCTCTTAAAGGCAACATTTCTACACACTGCGAATAAAAATTAGCCATCGGCTGCCCCTTTTCCTTCCCACCGTCCATACCCAGCCTGCCCTTAAGCAAAGTGCCCCCATGACCGAAAATAGACACAACCTCCATTGCCGACGGTGCTATTTGCTGGGTAAGCACGCTCATTTCGATGACGTTGAAGGATACGACAATGACATCACAAAACCGAATAATGCGCTTCTCTATCGGAACTCTTTTTATTGCCACCCTGTTGGCCGGATTAACACGAACCACACCGGCCCCGGCCGAACTCCGCTTCTATGATGATGCCCCTCATGCCGCGGAATGGCAGGCCTTCTACAACCAATTGCCTGCCGTTTGGAAAACCGACAAGATCATCATCGTGCAAGAGGTCTCGCATCAGCAGCTCACACAGATTTTCAAAGAGGCCTATGGTGCAGTCCCTGCCAACTCCGATGGCATAGATGGTTGCTATCAGTTCGGTGGCGAGCGAATAGATGCCGACGCAACTATCAGCCTCTTAAATACACTCCACGGAGATGCCGCCATCGAGGTCTTCGCCCACGAATACGGGCACTTCGTGTGGGATCAGCTTCTGAATCATGCCCAGCGCGAGGCTTACCGCCAACTTTGGCAGCAACAAAAAGCCCAACATCATCTCATCACCGGCTATGCAGCAACCTCGCCTGAGGAGGGATTTGCAGAAACTTTCGCTTACTTCTTTTGTAATCGTAAGGAGCTTGACGCCAAAGCTCGCTCCTCAGAAATCTTTCTATCCGATCTTCTAGATACCTCCGGCGGCAAGAGACAGGTGGCGCAATCTCATTCTTGACTCTTATTTGAGAAAACGACATAATAAAAGTCAACTTCGAGGCCGGTACTCTTCTTTGTACCGGCATTCTTTGTAGCCTTCACGTTCTGAAAAAGGAGAAAGATTCGTGCGAAACCTTTCGCGCTTCGTTGCCTTTTGCGCGCTGGCTCTGGCACCCATCTCTGCGGCCGCGCAGGTTTGGAGCCCCGATGCCAAACAGCTGATCATCGAGGGTGCACCTCCCTTACGCATGGACTTTACTTCGGCTGCTGCAGCCGTTGCGCCCACCCCTACCCCTTTGTTGCCCAATAACGCGCCTGGCACTCTTTTTGCCTTCTCTCCAGATGGTAAAACGCTCGCCTATCGTAATGGTAGCGGCGATCTGGTGCTTATGGACATACCTACCGGCAGAACTATCCCTTTGGAAAGCCGCCTAGAGGCTCCTGTGAGTTGGGCACCGGACTCTAAAACGCTTGCAGCGGTCTGCCGCAACGATTCCGGCCAACTCATCCTGCATATAGACTACCGAGAGGGAGGTTATCGCATAAAGCCCATTGTACTCCCTTTCCATAACTTGGCCAGCACCTGCCTGCCTGTACAGTGGGTGCCAGAAACCGATAACGTCCTGCTTGCGGGCGGAGACGGCACGAAGCGAGACCTCTGGCTTGTAGACGCCGGTATTCCAACACACCTGACACAAACCGGCGATGTGCTCGGTTTCGTGGTTTCGCCAGACGGTAGCCGCGTGCTTTGGATACGCCGTAGCCCCAACACCCACTATATCCTTTTCTCGCTCTACGAACTTATCATCAACGCACGTAGTCTGCGCAAACTCGATTTTCCCAATCGCCTTCCACAAGTCAATCCTAATCCGCACAACGCCGTAGATTCCGTGACACAGGCTGTGCTCTCGACCGACCTAACCCATATCGCTTTCACCACCCTTCAACACAAGTCGCCCGATACAGTAACGGTCTGGCTCACTGATATCAAAGGGAGCACAGTTCAGAAGGTTACCACGCTTACCTCACCTCCGACAACCCCGCCCTCCTTCTCACCAGAAGGGCACCTGCTTGCCGTTCTTGGAAGACAGAAGCAAACCCCTGTGCTCGTACTCTTCGACCTGCAAGCCAACCTCGGTCGAACGATAGCGCTGACCCCACCAGGACAGTAGCCGCTATGCTGCTTGCACTCGATGTCGGAAACACCAATATCGTCTTCGGAGTCTATCCGAATCATCAAGACCCCATCATCGGCCCTTGGCGGCTTCATACCGATCGCGATCGCACCGCCGACGAGCACGGTTTGCTTATCAAAGCGCTGCTCGAACACAATGGGCTTCATCTTAGCGATATCGATCATGTGGCGCTATCGAGTGTCGTTCCCACAATGAATGACACTTTGGTGGAGTTGGCACAACGCTATTTCGGCGTGCAGCCTTTCATCGTCACGCCTCATGTCCAACTCGGTATCACCATCCACTACTCGCCACCCTCCGATGTGGGAGCCGACCGCCTCTGCAATGCGGTGGGCGCCTTCGCGCGCTATGGTGGCCCCGCTATCGTGGTAGACTTCGGAACGGCCACCACATTCGATGCCATTGCACCTAATGGCGACTATTTAGGAGGGGCCATCTTGCCCGGCATCGGCATCTCAATGGATGCGCTTTTTCGCCAAGCCTCCCGCCTTTTCCGGGTGGAATTTGTCGCTCCCCCAAAAGCTGTCGGAACCAATACCGTTCATGCCATTCAAAGTGGTCTCGTCTTCGGTTATGCCGGCCAAACCGATGCCATGGTAGAGAGAATACGCAGTGAAATCGGGCAGAATGCCCGCGTCATCGCAACAGGAGGCTTGGCGGAGCTGATCCACGGCGCAAGCCAAACGATTGAGATCGTTGACCAACTTGTTACCCTTGACGGTCTCCGTATTTTATTCGAGCGGAACCACCCAGACGGCCCGAAGTAGGCCCGCCGTTTTTGGAACCCGGTGGGGTAGAATATCTGTTGTTCTAAGTAAAGCGCTTTACTTACCTTATCACGCCCGTCTCAAATCCATTCAGATAAACCTTGGAGGTAACCATGTCCTCGCGAAAACGTCCCGCGGCACGAAACGCCCAGATTTCACGGCGAACATTGCTTGCAGGCGCTGTCGGTGGGTTCCTCGCGCCGCTCGCGCTTCAGATTCGTTCTCGCTCCCAAGGCCCGGCTTTACAGGTCAATGTAGTGCTTCAGCGTCACCCCATCAACCCACACATCTACGGCATCAACGGATATGGTATTGATCCTAGCCTGGCTAAAGAGATCAGGTTGCCGGCCACGCGATGGGGTGGCGATAGCACCACCCGCTATAATTGGAAAGTAGACGCCTCCAACGCCGGAGCAGACTGGTTCTTTATGGCAGGGGATGGTAAAGACAACCCTGTGCCGGGTCAATCCTCCGATGAATACGTACAACACGCACTCTCAGTAGGAGCCAGCCCCATCATCACCATCCCTATCATCCAGTATATCAATAAGGTCTCACAGTGGGACTGCTCCTTCCCTGTCTCCATCTTTGGCCCGCAACAAGCGGTCAACCCCTACGTGCATCCCATCGTCAACGGCAAACAGACCGATGCCGGTAATGGCGTTCGCCCCGATGGAAGCCTGATTACCTTAACTACCGACCAAATCCTGCGCATTCACATCGTCAATACTCCCGACTTCCAAAAAACGTGGATACGGCACCTAGTCCAAAAGTTTGGTACGGCAGCTCATGGCGGAGTACCAATCTATCAGATGGACAACGAGCCGTTCGGTTGGTCGAACACCCACCGCGACGTCCATCCCAACCAGCCTACCTATACCGAGATCGTGGAAAGGACGATCCCCTTCGCGAAAGCCGTGAAAGAGGTAGACCCAACGGCCAAAGTTCTCGGCCCTGGCGATTTCGGTTTTGCAGCCTATCGCGGATCGCCGGAGAAAAACCCAGGCAACCTTTGGAACGTCCAGTACTATCTGCAGGCGCTACATCAGGCCTCGGAACAAGCCGGTATACGTCTGCTAGACTACCTCGACGAACACTACTATCCCACCAAAGATGATGGACTTCCCGATAACGACAACGACCCCGCAGTACAAGCCTGGCGTCTGCGGGCCACGCGCTCGCTTTGGGACCCCACCTACGTCGAAAAAGACTGGATAGGGAAGTACTTCGGCCCTATTGCGCTTATTCCCTCCATGAAAAAGTGGGTAAGCCAGTTCTTCCCCGGATGCAAAATATCCATCACCGAATATAATTTCGGCGCCCTCAACACCCTCAACGGAGCGCTGGCGCAGGCGGATGTGCTCGGCATCTTCGGACGTGAAGGGCTAGAGCTTGCCACCCTATGGGGTTCCCCCAAGGCAACCGATCCCGGCGCCTATGCCTTTCGTATCTACCGCAACTACGACGGGAAGGGAAACGCCTATGGAGACATCTGGGTACAGTCGGTTAGTGCGAACCAAGAGGAGCTTGCAATCTACGGAGCCCAGCGCTTGAAGGATCACGCCTTAACGCTGGTGATCATCAACAAAACCGCTAGCGACCTCACCAGCCAGCTTCATCTCACCGGTTTTCACCCGAAGAGCACGGCGGAGGTCTATCGCTACAGCGGCGCCAACCTACAGGCCATTGAGCGTCAACCCAATCTAACCGTCTCCAACACGGGCTTCCAGGCCACCTATCCGGCCAACTCCATAACGCTTATCGTGCTTCATCCTAAAGAGTAGGGGCGGGTTTGAAACCCGCCCCTACTTTGCCTGGATTCCTATTGTTTTCAAGAACTTAGGTATGTCGGTGGCTGGCAGGGGCACAGGGCGTATCGTAGTGCGCGGTGTAAACGGTAAGGAGGACGGCGTAACGAGCAGAGCGTCAATAGAGAAAGTGTAGAGTTTCGTCTCCGGCGCCGGGTCGGCAACCTTGACCGAGAGCGCGTGCGATCCCTGCGATAGGGACACGCGACCTAAATACATCCAACCGAAATACCCACTAAGATAACGCGGCCCCGCCGGCGTCGTTGCGGCCGGAGGTTGAGGAGGTTGATGATCGATGTACCAAGTAAATGGAGACGTTTGCGGCCCCGGAATCGTGCCGGCGAGCCAAATATCGTAATCGCCGGTTGCATTAACATCAAAAGTATATCGTGCTGCGTACTCATGGATGATCTGCAAAGGCTCCTCGGGAGTTGAAAGTCGCAGATAGGCTCCGCCAGAGGCACCTGCATTCTGCGCAATCTCGGTGAAATTATCTAGAGCAGGGTTCTCGCCCTCGATCCAAACAAAAGGACTAATCGCCGCCGCTAGCCCCTCCACGGCAGGGCGCACCGCCGTATAGGCACCTAGATAGTCTTTGCGCCGAAGAAGCATCGCTGCCTGATCACGCTGTAACTCTCCAAGTGCCCGATCGGCCTTGCTGGCGTGGGGCACCAGCATCGTCACCAAGGTTACGGCATCGGTGGCCGCCTCTGTTGGGATTGGGCTTTCCCCCACACCGGTAAACACGAGCGGCATATTCCCAAAGCGAACTTCGATGAGGTCTTTCCCCACAATTTTAACGGGAACGGAGGCACCATCCGGCGTAAAGGCGCGTGCTATGCGCGGGTCTGGAACTTGGAGGCGAACCATACGAGGTCCCAAAAGCGAAACCAAAACGGTCTCCGATCCGCTAGGAAGATGGATGGTGTAGCCGCTAAACGAAGGCCACCAGTCATCGAGTGTCCCCTGAACCGGGGCCGGTATCCAAAATACCGATTCGTCTCCAGGCACCTGTCCGGTAAACGCAGGGCCAGGCGATTGAAAGGGATAGTATAGCACCCGTGGGGTCTGCAGAGCGGCAATAGGCGAATCGGTTAGCGTATGTGCTGCCCGCTTAAGCCAGTCGAGATGAGCCGGTGTGACGCCGGTAACGAAAAAGCCTTTAAAACCGAGGTTTTGTAGGTTTGCCAGCTGTCCCAACAGATCGGTGTAGGATGCATAGCTACCGGAGGCCTGCATAGCAGGCACTCCGATGAGCCATCGCGGAGGACGACTTAGCGAAGCCAAACTGTAGAGTGGTGCCATCAAGCGATTGAGGGAAGGTGGCTCTTCAGGTGAAAAAGCTGCAGCCAATCCATCGGGCGGCGAAGAGTCGTTCAACGAAACGTAAGAAAGGCTTTGCAATCCACCACTATATACAACCGGCACGTTGGCCACATAGCGCTGCAACTCATCGGCGATGGTTTTTAACGCATACCGCAGAGTTTGAGCACGCCAGTCGGAGAAATCGTCCCACCATGTGGAGAGAGTAGGCTGTGTTACACGATAGGTGTCACCCGTTGTAGGATCGTAGAAGTAGGGAAAACCACGGCCTAAAGACCATAACGGGATCAGACGTGCCATCTCTTGGAGAGAGGAAAAGCTTTTCGAGAGCTGCCATTTTGCCGTTAAAGCATCGGGCGTGCCGTATTTTCGCGAGAGGTAGCTTTCCCATGATATCCGAAACATTTCGGAGTTAGGCACCATAAAAAGGGCTTCATCGCTCAAACCCAGAGTTGGCCCTAGGGGGTCAAGAAAAAAACGCAGGCCTGCCCCAAAATGGATTTGTCGTAGCAGGCCTAGAAGGTGGTCACGATAGCTATCGAACTCCCCCCACACGTCCGGCAGGCCCACTCCGTCTGCATCTCGGGTGAGCGTTAGCAAAGGCAACAGCAAGGCGACAGGATGCGCCGTTCCATGAAAATCATCCAGCGATATGCTTGCCACTCCACCATTGATCGAGGCCATTCCTTCCCCGATAAGCCTGCTATCGGCTGCAGCATCTACTACAAAATAGGCTGCCGATTGCGCATGGCTCACCTGCCACAAAGCCATATTGCGGTTTGGATCATCAAATCGGTACACGGCCGGGCGCACTTCAAAACCGGTGAGTGGCCGCTCAATCCCCGTCCCAAACTCAATGCCATAATGGAAACCTCTCGCCTCCATGGCATCTATGAGCCGCTGTAACGCCGATGGAGGCACCTCTACAAGAGAGCTTGGTGGGGTTATCAACACATCGCTAATGCCCTGTGCTTTGAGCGCATCGAGATAGGTCTCATCCGAATGCCAGGCAGAGGACGTGTCCTCCTTGAAAGAGGCGGGAGCGAAGGCAATGCCCACGGGCATGTAAGGCACATTGTTCCAATTGAGTGCGTTACTTGCCGTTACTTGCCATGTAAACGCCGTCGAGGAGGCTGCAGGCCGATAGGTTCCTGTACGAAAACGGTCCGAGCTTACCGCCTGGGCGCGGCCATATAGACCGGAGAGTTGCAGGCAAAGAAACCCAAGTGCGCATAGAAGATGGCGTTTGTGCATAACTATCCCGATACCACACAGAAGCCTTTCCTTAAGTAGGTAGCGGATACTCTTCTACCGGCGAAAAGTGCACTACTGTAACCGTGTCTTCAACGGAGATATCGCTTGAATAGATACGCCTGAGAAGAGCCACAACATCATCCACAGAGCGAAACTCCGGGTTCTCCTTTTGAATCTCTCTTGGCGAGAGAGCATCTATCGTCTTGACCTCAACCCTATCCAATATGGCAGTGAAGAGCTTCTGACGCTTTCCGAAACGCGGCCCTATCGTCACCCAAACGATCATCCCAGCTTTATACTTATCGGTCTTATCTCCAAGACGGATCGTCACGGTTTTACGACCGGTACGTAAAGCCTCCTCATAGTACTCCGAATAGAAGTTGAGCGCATACATAGCGTATGAGATATCCTCTTTGTCCTCTTCAACGGTTTATAGAGACCCTACTGCCTTCTCGCGAAAGCGTCGGCCTCTAGCAAAGTCGGCGTGTGAGCCTAAAGTTTAGCACAAAACTTAAGAGCCGTCAATTTCACGCCCATCCTCTGCTGCGTTGTTGTCGGCGCGCTCCATTCGTTCGGGTGCGGAAACACCCAATAGGCCCAACAGGTTATTCAGCACTATCCGAGCGCAATTCACCAGCGCCAGTCGCGCCTGCACAAGAGAACGCTCCGGCTCTTCCTGGGAATTAGGCAAGACCCGACAGTTCTCATAAAACAGGTTCAACAGGCTTGCCAAATCTATTGCGTAGCGCGTTAAGCGATGGGGGGCAAAACGCTCGGAGGCCGTTGCCACCTCCTCAGGATAGTCGGCCAGCTTTCGTAAAACGTCTAGCTCTCGCGGATGGGTCAGCAGATTCCGGTCTACCTGCGCTGCCGGCAATATGGCTATGCCCATCTCTTCTGCTCTCCGGAGAATACTGCACAGCCGTGCATGCGCATACTGAACATAATACACGGGGTTTTCGTTCGATTGACGCTTGGCCAGCTCCACATCCACGGTGGCGGGAGTCTCGTAGGAGTTCAGAAGGAAATAGAAGCGTGCCGCGTCGCGCCCGATCTCATCTACCAGGTCTTCCTTCAGTTCGATGATGGCACCTTTTCGCTTGCCTCCAATAATGGCCTCTCCATCGCGCATAAGCGAAACCATTTGAGTAAGAATAATATATAGCCGGTCTACAGGATAACCAAGGGCCGCTATAGAAGCCCGCAAACGCGCGACATAGCCGTGATGATCGGCCCCAAAAATGTCTACGAGATGGGTAAAGCCACGCTCAAACTTGTCTCTATGATAGGCTGCATCCGCTGCGATATAGGTGGCCTTTTCATTTGAACGCACCAACACCCTGTCTTCATCATCGCCGAAGGCAGATGTCCTCAGCCAAAGTGCCCCATCCTTGCGATAGGTATATCCACGCTCGGTAAAGAGGCGGATGACCTCATCCACCGCTCCCGATTCGTACAGACTACTCTCGAAGAACCAACGATCGAAGAAAACCCCAAACGCCTCTAACGCCTGTCTTTGTAACTCCAGGATAATACGCAACGTGGCTTCCCGAAAATACCGATCTCTCTCTTCTGCCTCGCTACTCGCGGTCTCTTCGTCTCCAAGCAGCTCCTTAGCTACCGTGGTCTCATACCGGTTTCCGATCTCCTCTACAATACGTCGGGCAATGTCGCGCACATACTCACCCAAGTAGCCATTACTAGGGAAGGGAATGATCGGCTTACTCGCATCCCCAGATTGAGGCTCACTCTCCACATCTCCTTCCGGCATAGCGATGGGATAGCCAAGCTCTTGCAAGTAGCGAACCTTCACCGTCCGCGCAAAAAGCTCCAACTGAAGCGAGTTGAGCGCATCGTTTACATAGAACTCGCGATGCACCTCGGCCCCCTCTGCCGCAAATAAGTTGGCCAGCACATCGCCTAGCGCCGCCGCACGGCCGTTTACAACGCTGATCGGGCCGGTTGGGTTCGCGCTAACAAACTCCAAAAGAATCTTCTGACCCACTCGCGCCTGAGAGCGCCCGTAGTCTTTTCCCAACTCTTCAATGCGCACCAAGGTGCCATAGAGCCAGTCCGGGTTCAAAAACAGGTTAAGAAAGCCCGGTCCTGCCACCTCCACACGATCAATAAGCTTGTCGGGGTCCTCAATATGCCGCCGAATGATCTCGGCAATCGCCCGACTATCTGCCAGGTTGGTGGATTTACGCAGAGTCAACGCCAGATTGCTCGAATAGTCCCCGAACTGCTTTGATGGGGGCATTTCGAGTTTTACCGTAAAATCGTCCGTTGTTAGGTTTAACTCACCGGCCTCACGCGCTGCCAAAACGGCCTGCTTGAGGATATTTGCCAGCCTTTCCGTAATCACCGAATAGCCACTCCTCGAAAAAGATAAAAAACGAACGAACTCCTAGCGCAGAAACGCGCTTAGGAAGGGAACGTAAGAGATAATAAGGGCAACGATTCCCATTCCGATAAGGGCTTGCAGCAGCCCCATACACCATATTTTTCGGAGAATATGCGGCCGCATTGGATAGCTCTGCAAGTAACGTTCGATCAGTTCTTGCCCGGCTTGAATGCCCTTCTCCAACTGATGCACGCTCGCCGGACGCGTGGTGAACCAGGCCTGCAAAAAAGCCCCTACACGACGCCATGTGAAGAGCGTCACCACCCCCGCAAGCACGATGGCGGCATCCTGAAGCCAAGGGAAGCAACTGGCAAGCTCCGCCACAAAGGCAAATATCCCCATCGCCGCCACCAGATTCGTGCCACAGCGCGGATGCACTCGAGGCATCCTCCGAACGACCGCCACAACAAGAGGCTCCTGACGTTCTATGGCGTGAACCGTTTGGTGCTCTGCTGCATGATAGCCTGCCAACACCGAAAATCGCATCAAAAGGAGATAAGGAAAAATCACCACGCTACGCACACACACCGCACAAGCCGACCACCACGGATGCGCCTCCTGAAGTGCGGCATTCATATTGAAAACCCAACGCGGGATGAACGGGATTACAAGGGCTAGTCGCTCTAATCCCCAACTCGAAAGCCACAGGCTTCCCAAAATGAGCAGACCCATAAAAGCCCCAGTTGCCACAAGAGCCAGATTGGATGCTCCTGCCTGGATTCGACCATCGGTAAGGTAGACCCCAAACAGCGTGGCCATCCCCCCAATAGGCGGAAGTTGCGGACGCAACATCGGCTCGGGAAAGAACAGGTCGAGGGGATGAATATAGCCAAGACAGTAGCCCGTCTGGTCTACTACCGGTAGTGCCGGTAGGGCTTGGTCTAAACGGCTATGCCAGCGCTTGCGTAACGTATCTAGAGGGGTCTCCGGTGCTACAGTCTCCTCGGCCGGCTCGATAAAGTCGCCCACAGAGGCCCACTTTACCTCATCGTCTAGTCCTCTCTCTTTGACATAACGCAACAGGGTCTCGCGCCTAACCAGGCCCATTAGATGGCCGTCAAGCGTTACCGGCAAGGCTTCTACCCCGTAGGTTCGCATGAGATGCAAAGTCCGCTCCACACTATCCTCTGGAGCCGGTAGTGGCCCTTGACGCAACAGCCCCCTCAGCGTTAGCGGCCAGCGTTCTTTGGTTGCTAACGACGCATTATGATCCAAAAACCCAATATCACGATCTGACATGGAGATCTATCATCTAAAAAGCGATTAGCGCCGATAAAGGCGGCGCTTTTGAAATTATACCTCATGCGGCCTTCATTGAAGAAGAAAACTTGCCTTTGCAATTCGTATCGGAGTATATATTTCTGGCAAATCTCTGTAATTTGCCGATCGAATCTATCCTCACGACCAGACTTCAGAAAGGGTTGCGACTTGACACCTGAAGACCTCGCACAAAAGGCTCGGCAGATCGCCAATGCCGTGGAAACGGCCATAATCGGCAAAAGCGAAGTGGTCGAGTTGGCGCTTGCAGTGCTGCTGGCCGAAGGCCATCTGCTCATCGAAGATATCCCCGGTGTGGGCAAAACCACGCTCGCCAAAGCGTTAGCGCGCGCTTTGGGCATCTCCTTTAAACGCATTCAGTTCACCCCCGATCTCCTCCCTGCCGACATCACTGGTTCCTCCGTCTATAACCAAAAACAGGGAGAGTTCGAGGTGCGCCCCGGCCCGCTCTTCGCCAATATCGTGCTCGCCGATGAGATCAATCGGACAACCCCTAAAACTCAGGCCGCACTCCTCGAATCGATGGAGGAACGCCAAGTTACCATTGATGGCAACTCTATTCCCCTCCCCTCTCCATTCTTTGTCATCGCCACCCAGAATAATATCGAAATGGCCGGCACCTATCCCCTCCCCGAAGCCCAACTCGATCGCTTTATGGCGCGCCTGGCTATGGGTTACCCCGATCGCGCTGCAGAACGTCGTATTCTATCTCAGCAACAACATGCCCGTCCTTTAGAGCAGATCGAACCTGTCACCAATGCAGAAGAGATCGTCGCTATCCAAAAACAGGTGCGTCAGGTTCATGTGGATGCGAGCCTTCAAGAATATGTGCTCGATATTGTAAACTATACACGAAATCAGCCACAAGTGGTGTTGGGAGCTAGTACGCGTGGTGCCCTGTCCCTGATGCACGCCGGGCAGGCATTAGCGGCCATAAGAGGCCGCACCTATGTGAAACCGGATGACATCAAGGCACTTGCTGTGGCCGTGCTCGCTCATCGTATTATCGTAAGACCGGAATTCCGACTTCGGGGTACAACGCCTCAAAGTTGCGTAGAAGAGGCCCTACAACGTATTCGCGTGCCGGTTGACTAGAGAGCGCCTTGTTGAGGAAGGATAGTACAGCGCATGCAGCATAGCAAATGGATTGTGCTCGGTTTCGGAGCGCTCTGCCTGATTACTGTGGCCACGGTGATCCCGCCGGCCCAGCATCTCTACTATATGGCTGCCATCCTTATCACCCTGCCCGCTATCTCCTACTTTGCAGGTTGGGCTATGCTGCGCGGGCTTACATTTCAAAGAGAACTGCCTTCTGCTGCCATGGAAGAGGAGGAGATCGATATTGTCTATGTGGTTTCGAACGACACCCGTTTCATGCGCTTTTTTCTCAGCACCTATGAGGAGTTTCCGCCCTGGCTTGCACCCGTTGAGGAGGAGCCGCTCTTTAATGTGCCCGCAAAGGGCACCGTTCGTGTTGCTCGTCGGGTACGCTGCCTACGCCGTGGCGTCTATAACGCAAACAGCTTTCATATCTCCGCGATGGATCCGCTCGGCGTATTCGCATTTACGCAGTCGGTGGCAACAGAGGGCGAACTCGTCGTCTATCCTTCCCCATATCAACTTCCTCAAACGGTTATAGGCGGCGGCGAACAGTTTGGGCTACAACAGATCGTGGCCTCTTTTCGTCAGGGCACAAGCGTAGACCTTTCCGGCGTCAGGCCCTATGTGCCGGGAGACCCCCTTCGCCGAATTCATTGGCGCCAGACCGCCCGAACGGGTCAGCTTAATGTGGTGGAGTTCGAGGAGATGCAATCCTCGCGTTTGGTCTTGCTCCTCGATGCTCATCGTGGCTGTGATAAAGGCACCGAACCTCTGACCCCACTGGAGTATATGATCAAAGTCGCTGCGGCGCTGCTTACGGAAGCCCTCGAAGCCGGAGCCTGGAGCCGGCTGTGTATTACCGATGGACGCGTGCCGGCCGGCTTCCTCGATACCGGAGGAAATCGAGGCCAGACCCACCGCCATCTCTTGCTCGGTGAGCTGGCTCGGGTAGAGGCTAGCGGTGAACTCTTGCCAAGCGATGTTATCTCCACCATCTATCCCTCGCTTACGCCGGGCCTTGTTCTCGTGCTTATTACCACAACGGAAGACCCTGCCCTCCCACAAGTGCTTTCCGACATCGTCACAACACTCGGCATTCGCGCCTTTGTTATCGGCTTTGATGTCTCCTCCTTTCCCGGTCATCCCCCAACAACCGGCAACTTCCATAACTTCCTCTCCTCTCTCGCCGCGGCCAAAGCGCAAACCCTCCTGCTTAGCTATCAAGCAGAAGCAGGGCTTGTTATAAAGGAGCACCTCTATGAACCCAGAAGCCACGCCTCGCGCCGTTGAGGCAACTTCGTCGGAAACCGTTCAAGAACGCCCAAGTATCCTACTCTATCTTGCAGGACTAGCCGTCACGCTTAGCGGCCTGTTTGCGGTGAACTACACCTACAATGGCCCCGGAGCACAGCTTATCTATCTTCTCGCTATATTTGGCTACACCTCTAGCTACTTCCTTCGACGTCGCGGCGTCAAAACGCTTTCCGTTGGGCTGCTCCTCCTTATGATAGGCCTCGCTTTTGTTACCTTTGTGAATCCTTCCACCCTCCCCTTTTTTAATCAAGACCAGAACGATGATCGTATTCTCGGACTGCTGCAGCTTTTTGTCTGGGCATCCATTCTCCACAGTTATACTCTCCTCAACGACTCGACCGTCCTCTTTGCCTGCGTGCCTTGCATGACCATGCTTGCTCTGGTGAGCGCTCGAAATCCCGACCCGGTCATCCACCAAGACTTTCTTGTCTTCGTGGCGGCTTCCATTTTCCTCCTGATCCACGAAAACTACCTGCGAACCACCCATACGCGCATCTTCACGGCTCCAAAACAGCGTCGTTCGCTCTATTCCGGGCAGATCGCTCTCGCGCTGGCTTGCCTATTTAGTACCCTGGTGCTCTCGAATATCGTTGCTACACCCTTGCGCGCGATGGGGCAAGCCCTCTTCGGAGCTATTTTCCAACAATCTCCCTACTATCAACGCTACATACCGCTTTCGAACTCAATGAGCACCCAAGTGCAGGTTAGTGAGAGAAACCATGTCCGTGTTGCCAGCGGGCCCGTTGCAAGCAGCGATCAGCCGCTTTTTGAGGTAACCTCCCCACGTCCACTCTACTGGCGCGGAGAGGTTTTAACCTTCTACGATGGTATCGGTTTTGAAGCTGCATCTGGCTCATCGTCCACCGAACAGCTATTTCCTGAAGAACAGTCCGACACGCAACGCATTCAGCAATATGAGGACATTACAGGCCCTATGGGGCCTAGGGATACATCGCCCCATCATTTCGTCCTGCCGCAAAGCCCGATGGAATTAGACGACACACAAATGCAACATAGCATGGAGATCAAGCAGCAAGTGCGTGTTGTGGGTGGGACGATTTTCCAAATCTATGGGGCCGGCAATATTCGCTCACTGGACTTACCCTATAACACGCTGGCCTACGATCAACTCTCAGAAAAACTGAGCGCGCCCGATCCGCTGCACATTCAGACTACCTATACCGTCGTCTCACGCGTGCCCACCGAGGATCCGTCCATACTGCGTAAGGCATCCTCTTCAATCAACGATATTCCTTCCATTATCCGAGATACTTGCCTTCAAACCGCGGTGAATGGGCATACCGACCCGGCCTTACGTCAACTTGCTCACCAGATCACCCAAGGGCTTCACAATAACTACGACAAAGCTTCTGCCATTCGAGCCTATATCGCCAATCATTGCAAATACAATCTGCATGCTCCGCCGGCACCTGCCGATCAAGATGTGGTGGACTACTTCCTCTTTAAGTCGCGCCAGGGCTATTGCGATAGTTTTGGCGCTGCCATGGTCATGTTATGCCGTTATGCAGGTATCCCGGCGCGTTTGGCTTCTGGCTTCATCACCGGCGAAGTGCGCGGCGATAATACCTACCTTGTACGAGAGAAAGATAAGCATATTTGGGCGGAAGTTTTCTTCCCTCAAATCGGTTGGGTTCCCTTCGATGCCACGGAGGGCGCTCAAGAGGTTACGACCTCCCCTGGACTAATGGGCCACATCAAGGATTTTCTTTCGTGGTGCTTCGCGCATGGCACTCTGCCCGCCTTAATCTCTTGCACCGTGATCGCTCTCTTGCTCTTTGTGCTGTGGAACGAACTAGGACGACGCCTCCACCGGCACCGTCGGGCCGCACTGCTCGCACCCGAACGCTTTGCGACAAACCGCAACGTCATCGCTCACTATCTGGAGCTTTGCAATTTCCTCGCCCGTAAAGGCCTCCCGCGCGGCTCTGCTATGACCCCCGACGAGTATCTTCACGCGCTTACACGAACCCTCGGAGATGGGGACTGGCAACCCCTTATGCTGGCCATCACCCAACTCTATATTGAGGCGCGCTACAGCCCTCGTGAACTGTCAACGGAAGAGGTGAATCGGATGAAACAGCACGTCTTTCAACTACGCACCCTACTGCGCCACTATACAGCCTCTGCATCTAGGGTAACGGCACCAGCCACCGCCTGAGCAGATGAATAGAGAGATTGTTTACAACCCCAACAGTCCACAACAGCTTTGGCAAAAGCAGGTGCTCCCGATCTATCTTTTCTGGGGGTCGGCTGACAAGCTTAAAGAGGAGGCCATCGCCGCACTAAAACACCATCTCATCGAACCGTCTTTTGCCGAGTTTGATTATGAGGCCCTAGACGCCTCCGCCAGCCCCCTCGATGCCATCCTCGCCGCTGCATGTCAGGCCCCGTTCGGCTCTAGGCGACGGCTTGTTGTCGTGCATGGAGCGGAGATTTGGCGCGAAAAGGCGCATTCCAATGATGCCGATAGGCTGGCCGAAGCTATCTCCCATCTTCCAGACTCTTGCTGTCTGGCCATCATCGTCGCTGCACAGAGCGATGAGGACAAACGCAAGATAGTCCTTACCCCCCGCCTTGATAAGGCTATAGGAGAAAAAGGAGCTTTGGTTTCATGCCGAGCGCCTTCGGCTGATGCCGTAAAAAAGTGGCTCCTACAAAAGGCACAGCAGGAAAACAAATCCTTCGAGCCGGAAGCGCTCGATTTCCTCCTAACCACCACCGGCCACGAACTGTATGCGCTTGAACAGGAGTTGGCTAAGCTGTTCGCCTATAGCGGCACACGCCCTGTGATCACCCGAGCCGATGTACAAACGCTTGCCACCGATACCCCAGAAGATGTTATCTTCGCCGCGGTTGATGCCGTCGTCAAACGTCAAACGGAACTAGCGCTCCAACTCCTCGCCGAACTTCATCGCTTCGAGCCGAAACCGCAGGCCGTAGCCGCAAAGTTTCTTGCGCTGCTTGCCCGCCAGTTCCGCCTGTTATGGCAGGCCAAGCTGTTGATTGAGCTACGCATTACCCCCAACCAGGTTTCGCATCTGCCGGACGCTGTCGCAGCAGAACTGCCTAAAGAGGCTTCCATAACCGGTGTGTCCTGGAAAGCTCGAGAGCTATTCGAATTGGCAAAACAGTGGTCGTGGCACCACTTAGCTGCCGCCATGGATCAACTCTTAGAGTGCGACACAGCGAATAAAGGTGCGGCAGTCCTCGATATCGGGCTTTTCGGAGCCGACCCGGCCCGTAACCTCCAGATTCTCGTTCTGTCCCTCGCATCTTCAACCACATCAACAACAAACCCCACTACCTCTAAACGATAGTGGGGCTATTACCGGAAGCGATGCGCAGTCCTATCAAGATGCGCTTTGACTGGCCTGCTGTAACTGTTTATGATAGTACTTCATGAGCCGAGACTTACGCCGCGCAGCCTGGTTTTTATGGATGATGCCGCGCTCGGCGGTTTTATCAATCACCTTATAGGCAAGCTGCAGGGCCTTCGTAATCTCCTCTTCTGCAGCGCCGCTGTCTATGGCAAGACGCGCCTTCTTGATAAAAGTTTTCATGGCCGACTTGGCCGCCACGTTCCTCAAATGGTTTTTGCGTGACTTGATAACATCCTTTTTAACCGATTTAATGTTGGGCAAAGAAGCTCCCCCCTTACCGCTTAGAGCGTATTGTATCTAGGTTCGTTTTTGAAGTATACCGCATCAAACCTCTCTTCTGCAAGTTAAGCCATTACGAAAGCCTACCGGATAGTTCATCCGGTCGCTTGCCCCCTTCGCACAACACCAATCCTAACCCCTGCTGCGCTAACAGGGCCGCCGCAGGGACGCCGGCATCGTTGAACAACAGGGCACAGACAACGCCTCCATAAAATCCCAGCCACATCGCGCGTTCCACAACTCCTCGCTGCGCCCGCTGTAAACGATGGAGATACCCCGTGGCCATAAGACTGCCCAGCAAAACGACCGTCCACGGACTATGGAATAAAAGAAACACTTCCATCCTCAGTTTTCGCAAAACGACTACACCAAAGCTTCCACCGCCCTCACCTTTTAATGCTCGTGCTAGATGCGATTCATTAGCACCATGAAAATGAAGGTCTATTAACGCCAACCCTCCGAACAGAAGAAGTGCTAGCACACCAAGCAAAGCCATCTCTTTCCAGCCAACCCGCTCTTTTATCGAGGCGCATAGGGCAAGACCGAATGCTCCAATCCCTGTTGGTATCGCCCCGACCTTTGCACCCCATTGTGGCCATGCCACAACAAATAAGATAATAACATAGACTACCACTGCTTTCAGCCATTTTCCCTTTTCCCTTATCAGCCATGGTAGCATCACCAACGCGGCTCCGAACAAGGCACCCATGTACTCGTTGCCAATCCCAAAAAATCGTGCCCCCTCCATAATCGAGTAGCTCATCCAAGCCTGTCGCAGAAGATGAGAGCCGGTCAGCAGATCGCCAACCACGCATACTACGAAAACGCCGGCCATTGCCCTAAATACCAACACGACGTCTCGTTGGGTACGCGACATCCATTCCGCTAGAGCAGCAAGGCCTATCAAGCAAATCCCTAAGGCGATTCCTGCGGTGATCTCATTGAAAGCAAACAACGTCGGGAGCACAAGCAAGAGAAAAGGCAAAAGTCCTATTATCAATCCAAAAACCGATGGCGAGAGCATTCGCCGCTTCCAACATACCACGCCGCCCAAAATACACAACAACTGTAGGGTGGGCAAGCCTCCATAAAGATTCTGCAACTCGGCATGGGTCACAAGCAACCTAAAATAATCGCAAAAACTCTTGGCGGAGAAGCTTCGCCCTGCTTTAAACTCCCAAGCACGACCCACAGCACTGTGAGGTATGCGAGGCAAGTCAAGCTGTCGTGCTATCGTAGGCAAGAGATCGGTATTCAATCCAAGCCCATCCCACCGTGTAGAAGGGGGAAAGATCGTTCCATGGGGAACTCTCTCACCTATTAAAAGCACCGGCGCTAAACGCTCACCTGCCGTTGCATTGGAGCTTGGGCCTGGAGCACAGCACCAGAAAATGGCGTCGGGACGGCTTCGCACCCACTCGATCACGCCCTGCATCAACCTACCTAACCGCTCTAATGCTTCCTGACGATATGTGACAGCCATAGAAGGGAGACAAGAAATGGCCTCCTCCGTCGCTCTCTGCAGATCAAAGAAGCTGATAACAACCAAGTGTGTGTTTGGTGGCAGTTGATTGAAGGAGCGGAGTATTCTGTCAACATCCGCCTCTGCCCCTTCCGGTGCCAGGAGATTTGCCTTTGCACAAAAGAGTCGAGGCCCTGCAAAGTCCACGTAGCCCTCCGCATCCATGGTCACAAGCAAAGCCTCATTCGCACGGAAGCTGCTGTCGGCATCCGCAATGGCTGCGGTCGTGCCGCCAGAGCGATGCACAAGCGTACCCAAGAGACCGACACCTACCGGATACCCGATTCGTCTGTTGACCTCATAGCACTGCCTCAGCAAGGCCGCATTCAACGCGCTACCCTCTCTATTAATAGGCGTAGGGGGATATTCTGCCCAAATGCCATTAGGCGGTGCCACTGCTCGGCCGCCCGCACCTAGGCTCAACAACAGCGAAGCAAGGCGATCGGTGCCCTGTGCATTCAGCAGGCTGCGCGGCACGTTGGATGCAGCGCGACACACCATCCAGCCCAGTACTCCCTTCGACGAAAACACCTCCATAGCCGGGCAGAGAGGTAGTGCTATTAAATCGGCACAGGTAAGGTCGGGGACAATAAGCAGAACAATACGCGGCGTCGCCGTGCAACTTTGCGGCAATACAAGCAACAGGCAGAACGCCAACCAGCCCACAATCCGTTTTCTGATAGATAAGCGATAAATGGAATCCGTACTCATGAACGCTTCGGAAATTTCCTTTCGCGAAGTTTCTCGCACATTCATTCTAGCCCTATTATAATGGGGTTCCATACTTCACCGCCATTTTTCCTCTTGCTACGAGCGCTTGCTAAAGCAGGAATCCTGAGGTCTTGAAGTGAATTGGTAGAGGAATACGCTGCAGAGATGAGGAGTAAAGATGCGCCTTGTGTTGGGTGTAGATGGAGGGCAAACGCGTACTTTGGCCGTCATAGCCGATGAAACGGGCAAACTGCTCGGTTTTGGCGTCGGCGGCCCTGCCAACCACATTCACGAGCCGGGTGGCATCGAGCGCGTACAACGCTCCCTCACCGACGCCATTCAGGGCGCTTTTAACAGTGCCGCGCTGCCTCATGGTCGTCTCGCTGCCGCCTGCTTAGGAATGACCGGTGGCTCTGCAGCAATGGAGGCCCTCTGTACCCCACTCGTGCCCGCAGAACAGATAATCTTTGGCCACGATACGCGCATTGCATTTTATTCCGTCACGTTTGGCAGCCCAGGCGTTGTCGTTATTGGAGGCACCGGCTCGGTTGCCTACGGCGTCAACGCACAGGGGGAAGAGGCCCTTGTCGGCGGTTGGGGTTATCTTATGGGCGATGAAGGAAGCGGCTACTGGATCGCCCTGAAGGCGCTTAATGCCTGCTGTCGCGCTGCCGACGGCATCCTCCCGCCCACTCTCCTACAACCGCTTATTCTAAGACACCTTGAGGTGGAGAACTTAAAGCAGCTTCATACACTCCTCTATTCCGGCAAGCTGTCCCGCCCCGACATCGCCGCTCTTTCGGAAGTCGTTGGGATGGCGGCAGCCCAAGGCGATGCCATAGCGCAACAAATCTTGCGCGAGGCCGGTCGGGAGCTTGCTCTACTTGCGGTTACCGCTATCTGCCGATTGGGCATGGAGAAACAAGAGGTCACCGTCGGCACTATCGGCGGTGTCTTTCGCGCAGGTCGCTCCATCCTTCGTCCCTTCCGCACTGCCATTAAGCGCAGAGCCCCTTATGCCTGTATAACCTCTGCTCGTCTACCGGCTGCGGTGGGAGCCGCACTCATCGCGTTGGAGGCAATAGGCGTTCCTCCCTCCGAACCGCTCCTTCATCACCTCAGACAAAGTTTAAAAAAGAGGCACCTCTTGAAGTCTTGAGCCGTTTTGTGCGTAAATAAGAAATAGGCGGCAATAATTAAAAAGACGCGCATATTGATGCGGGCGCGCATGAAGGTGGTATGGAAACACATTGGGCTATTGATTTAGGAACAACCAATACACTCATCGCCAAGTGGGTTGGAACCCACGCGGTCACTATCGCCCTAGAAGACCTGGTGGATTACGAGCCGGCTTGGCAAACGCCTCTCATCCCGTCGGCCATCTTTTTTCAAGATACACAGCGGGCTATTATCGGAAAGCCAGCCCTTGCCTCTCGTGAAATTCTGCACGGTCTCGATCTGCAAGGGTTAGGCCCGCTCGCGCGTTCCTTCAAGAGAACTCTGGCCCGTGCAAGCCAACAGGCCGTCGCGCAGGTAGGTTCCGAGACTATTTCGGCTCGCCAATGCGCCACCACCTTTTTACGCGAACTGCTGGCCGCCACCGCCGAATACGAACGCCAAAAATCGGACCCACACCGCACGCGCCTGCAACGCTTTATTCGCCTCTTACGATGGTGGCGTAAGGAAGGACAGGTAACCGATCTCACAATGACGGTGCCTGTGGAGAGCTATGAGCCGTATCGGGCTGAACTCTACCAGATCGCCCGCAAACTTGGTGTCAGCCGTTTCCGCACCCTCGATGAGCCGGTGGCCGCAGCCCTCGGCTACGGCATTGACCTCAGCGACGAAAAGCATCTGCTTGTTGTGGATTTCGGCGGAGGCACGCTCGACCTTGCCGTCGTTCGAACGCACCCCACCCATCCCTCCGGCCGTGATGCCTCCCAACATCGCGCCACCCTCCTGGCCGGTCGTGGCGCCGAACTCGGCGGCGAAACGGTAGACCAATGGCTGGCCGACTTCGCCTGCCAAAAGCTACGCGCGCATCAAATGGCTCTGCGCCCCGTGCTTCTTGCCCAAGCCGAAGCCGTTAAAAAAGACCTTAGCAACAAGGCCTCCATCGCCGATAGCAGCTTCTTCCTCCTACAAGGTGCCGGGCGTATCGAAATTACGCGCCAAGAGTTTATTGACCTGCTCGAAGAACGCGGCCTCTACCGCACACTCGAGGTGCTAACCGACGCGGTGCTAGACGACTGTCGTCATGAACTTGATGAGGCCGACATTGATGCCGTCCTTCTGGTTGGGGGTTCTACGCTTCTCCCCGGCGTCCGTGACCTTTTCGAGAAGCTTTTCGGGCCTCAGCGTGTTCACTACTGGGAGCCGTTCGAGGCCGTAGTAAAGGGAGCTGCTATTTTTGGGGCCGGATATAGCGTAGACCAGATCATCCATCATGACTACGCCATCCGCGTCTATAACGATGCGGAACAGAAAGCCGAATATGAGCGTCTGATCCGAAGGGGCACAAGCTACCCTACCCCGGTGCCTTTTGAGACACGCTACTACGCCGTAACTGAAGGCCAACAACTGTTCCGCCTACCCGTCTGCGAGGTTGGCTACGCAGGGCGTATGAATCTGCCATGGAAGCGCCGTAGCAACGGCAATGAGTACTGGATACCTACCGAGGCCGAAGAGGCCGAATGTGTTATCACTCTCAACGAGGGCGATACTCTGCGTCTTATACCGCCAGGACAAGGGCCTCAGGCCCGCCTGCGAATCGATTTCTCAATAGATAGCAATCGCTATCTCTGTGCAACGATTCACGATCTGCTGAAACAGCGCGACCTGCGTACGGATGAACGCGTTGTAAAACTGCGCTGATCACCAAAAAAGGAACATAAAGGAGATGGCCGATGCCCACTCAAAGAGAGGCAGGCCTGCGTGCACTGAAACAAGGGGATTTTGAAAGGGCGCGTGTGTTGTTGGAAAGCGCCTGTTGGCAGTACCCCGAAGACTTCAAGGCACACTACCTACTCGGTGCCGTTTATTATAACTGCCGGCGCTACGACCAGGCCGTCTCGGCTCTACAGAGAGCCGTGTTTCTTAAGCCGCATTCGCCCCAAGCCCACTACAACCTCGGCATTGCCCTGGAACGCATAGGCAAATGGGATGATGCGGCCAATGAGGTGCGCAAAGCGCTTGAACTCGACCCACGCTATGAGGTTGCCTCCGGCACCCTACGCAAATGGGCACGCGCCGGTAAAATCTCTCTAACTCCTGAAGAAGAAGCCAAACTGTTGGCCGGCCTGCCACGCAACTGGCTAACTCCACAAAATGCCGACACAACAGCCTCTCCTGCGAATTTATCTTCCGAAGCAGTGCAGAGTTCCCTAGGCTCCGAACCTCAGGACGCAACCACCTCCTCACAAGCAGCCATGCTTCCGCCCTTCATCGAGACCGCATCTTCGATGCAGGATAGTATCAGTCCGCCTCTCGATCAACCGATTACCGCTCAGGATACACCCCCAGATTTGTCATCTGCAAATCCGTCCAATCTTGCCGACGATTCCGCAATGGTCACCGAGACGACCACCCAACCGGAAGAGGCACAGATTCAGCCCTCCTTAGAGGAGATCAAAGGTGATTCTCTGCAGACGGATATCCCCACCCCTCAAGCAACCCTGTTAACGCCACCACCCATCGAATGGTCTCAGCCCGACGAGGTGACGTTGTTGCCCGAACCGCCCGACCCTGTTCTCGTGCAGGAAGCCTTAGAGAGCGAGGATGTTACCACAACCACCCCCCCGCCCATTCTCTCTGAAGTGGTTTCCACTCCTGCAGCGCTCCTAGAAAAACCTGCCAGCAACATGGAACCAGCAGAGCCATCAGCCACAGCGGCATCTGAAGAGGGATCAGCCCCGCCTGAAACAAAAGAGCCTTCCGATGTGAATATCCTCGACCTGCTTGCCCCACCGGAGGTGTTCGAGCTACCCACCCCCGAATCACTCCCAACACACCCTGTACCTCCGCCGATTATTGAGGAACAGGAAGAGGGATCGAATCTCGCCATGGCTTCTGCACCGACAGATTCTGCCCTCAAAGAGGAGAGCAGCCCTACCGCTACCGATTCGGAGCCACCTGTCGTCGCTCACACCGGCCCCACAGTGCTCGAAACAGAGACGACTTCCCCCTCTATCGTATCCCCGCAAGCCGAGTCATCGTCTGTATCATCGGAACCTTCGATCGGCGAGCCGCTTCTCGAACACACCCCCCACGATGCCGTACAAGAGGCGGCTCCCTCCCCCACCCACGAGCCATCTCAATCGGCAGATGCGCCTGAAGAGGCTGTAAGTGCCGAGATTCCACCGCAAGTTCAACCCAAATCGCGCCAAGCAAAAGCACGGGTCTCGGTCGAAGATGACACGGAGGACTATAGCTACTTTGTGCCCGTTCCTTGCCAAGAGGCCACCGAAGCGTTACAAATCGCCATCGCCAGCCTCATCCTCTTTGTAATAGGCGTTATCCTAGGCCCCATCGCCATTCGCAAAGCTATCGAGGCCAAACGCTGGATCGCCGCCAGCCCCTACTTCACAGGCGCCACGCAGGCGAACATCGCCCTCGTACTCGGCGTTCTTAGCACCGTCATTTCCCTGCTCTTCTGCATTCACTACGCCCCTTCCCTATTCTCGACTCATTAGAGAGGATCACATTGTTTCTATGCACATTCTCGTCACGGGCGCAACCGGTTTTCTGGGTAAAGCCCTCTGCGCTCAACTGCTGCAGGATGGACACACCCTATCGGTTGTAACACGCCACCCTGAGGGGGTTCATCATCTTTTTGGAGCGAACACCAAAAGCGTCAGCTGGAACGATAAAGAAGCCCTTCGCACAGCTTTAGAAGAGGCTCAGGCCGTGGTCAACTTAGCCGGTGCTTCTATCGCCGGCAGGCGTTGGAACGCAGCCTACAAGGAGGAGCTGGTGCGCTCTCGTGTGGAGACCACACATACCCTTGTGGAGTGCATGCACGACTGTAAACACCCCCCTTCTACCCTGATCTCCGCCTCGGCCGTTGGTTATTACGGAGACTGTAACGATAAGATGGTCACAGAAGAGCGCCCAGCCGGCTCCGATTTCTTGGCAGAGCTTTGTCTTCAGTGGGAGACCGAGGCCAACCGTGCCCGCCAATGCAAGGCTCGTGTGGCGACGATGCGCCTAGCTACCGTGCTTGGCCCCGGCGGCGCCTTAGCGAAGATGCTTCGGCCTTTCCCCTCTATCCCCTTCAACCCATGGAAACTCGGTTTAGGAGGCCCGTTCGGATCGGGGAAGCAGTGGATGCCATGGATCCATCTTGAAGATGCTGTCGGCCTCTTCCTCTGGGCACTTCAGGAAGATCGCCTCGATGGCCCGTGCAACGCCGTAGCGCCCGAAACGATCAGCAACCTAGAATTTGCCCGCGCCCTCTCAGCCATCTATGGCAAGCGGCCCTTCTTTCCGATCCCTTCTTTTGTGCTGCACATCCTTTTAGGAGAGTTTGCCGATTCGCTGCTCGCCAGCCAGCGGGTTATTCCCACCGTAGCAAAACGCCTTGGCTATACCTACCGGTATCCCGAGCTTATTCCGGCCCTAAAACAGAGCGTAACGGCATTGGAAAGAAAATCAGTTGGTCAGGCCTAACTAATTTGGTAGTAGGTGAATAGGCTACGATGTTACCGTTGATCTCATAATATATTTATTTTGCCGTTTATGTAGCCCTGCTGATTTTAAGCCCCTGTTATATCAAGTTAATGCGGCTCAGGCTAGCACTATGCCTCTTCAAAGCCCCGCATCGATCTGAAAAATGTATTCGAGAAGGAGTTACCGATTTCTAGATCTCACTAGCAGTGTATACTAACTCTGCTTCCAAAGTTGTCGTGGAGGGGGAGGAAGGCATGCAAAGGGTCTATCGTCGGATTCTCATTTTGGTCGCCGTTGCTCTGGTGCACTTAGCATTGTCTGTCCAAGCCGTATTGGCGGCAAACAGTCGTTCCTATCCGATGATGCTTGGGGGCATCGGGTCGGGTGCCGTTTTGCTCGATAACACGGGAACGATTTCCGCTGCCGCACCTATTCCAGGCCGTCTCCGCGGGTTCTCACCCGATGAAAAAGGCTTTCTTGCAGCACGCATTCGCATTGGGGACGAAACGCATGCCTTCACCCTCTCTTCTCAGAGTGTGAAGCAAATCCCTTGCCTGCCTTCCTTAATCAGCACTCCTGGATTTCCTATCTCCGAGTTTGAAGTGCCAAGCACCGACTCGCCGGTAGCGACCCAACTTCGCATCTTCTCCCCCTTCATCCCTCACGATCTGCCCAATTCCACGCTGCCGGCAGTCGCCTTTATTGTCACCTTTCACAATCCGCTGCCCATTGCGGCCGAGGTGAGCGCGCTCATCTCATGCCCATCGCTCTTCGTAGCCCCCGACCAGGCCGAGGTATTACCTGCCTCTAACGGCTTCTTTGGAGCGCATATCACCAGCGCACAGGGTGAAACGGCGGTCTATACCTACCCCCAAAGAGGAGACGCCACCGTAACCTCCCTATGCTGGAACGGATCAGAGCAAACGGTAGGTTGGTGGCGCTCCTTTGTAAATACAGGGAACCTCACGGGAGCGCAGCAGCTTCATGGGGTCGCCAAACCTGCAATTGCCCTTGCCGTACATCTGACCCTAGTACCCCACGATCAGGTACAAATTCCCTTCGTATTAGCCTGGTACGCCCATACGCCCCAATCGTTCTACTACGCTACCCTCCTCCCGAACGCCACGGCTATAGCCCAACGACTGCTTGCAAACTGGCTTGCTCTCTATGCCCTCACCGCGGAGTGGCAGGACAACCTTAAGTTTTCAAACCTTCCAAGTCCTCTCATTCAGAGGCTCGGAGACTGCCTTCAACCGCTGCTTACCGAAGCGACTATAGACCACGACGGTTTTCTAAGCATTCCTTATAGAGATACACGCCTTGAAACGGGCGCACTCAGCCCTATGGAAGATGCGATCACCAAAAGATTATCGCTCTCTCTTCCTCTACTTGATCTCTATCCAGACCTGATAGCCAAAGAAATCGAAAGTCTGGGAACAGCCTTTCGGCAACACAAAGATTATGCCGACGCCGTCCCACTGCTGCTGCTCAGCGACGCTTACGTCCGACAAACCGGTAACCTCTTTCTACTTCAAAACGAGAGGCCCATCCTCCGCGATGCCTCTCAAGTGCTCGATTCTGCCTCTCAACCCTCACACAGCCTGTGGAGATGGGGAGCCCTTTCAGCGGCGGCCTCTCTGGCAAGCCTCCTCAACGATCAAGACCTTGCGCATCATCTGCTTCAATCGTTTGCTCAGGAGACGCAAACGATTGGCAACATTTTCCGCAATCCCAAAACTTCACCCGAGCCCTCCCTTGTGAACCCTTCCTACTGGCTAGTGCCGGCCGCGCTCCTCCATGCTTTCGACGCAAATCTCTCTTTACCTATCCTATCCATTCCGTTCACATACCCTAGCGTAGTTCCCATTAACTACACTCTCTTTCCCGCTTATCTCTACGTCCTTATCATGCAAAACCATCCCGATGCCGGACTACACTATTCTCTTCTCTACCACTCTATCGAGACGAACAATCCTCTAGAATGCATTCTTTGGGGCTTACTCGATGGGTTGTCCGGTTTTCGTATAGACCAAGTTACCGAAAGCGTCTGGCTTCTGCCCGATATCCCCGGTGACTGGCCGCGCTTGGAATGCCCTATCTTCTCTGCTAATCTTTGGGCAACTCTTCATTACACACCTACGGCCCGAGGCGAAAACATACGGCTCTACATCGCACGCCTTTTCGCTCCAGGGCCACTCGCCTATCCCCCTAACTCCGAACTGCTTTCCAAACTCCCTCCACCACATCTCGTCATCAGGTCACTCTTCATACCGGCACCTCCTCCTGGCCTGCATCACCCGCCTACAAGTCTTCCAGAAGTCCATCTCAGCCTAGCCCAACGCCCACTCGGTTTTCAATTAAAGCCCGTTAATCCTTCTGTTCTTTGCCTGCAACTCGACGCTCCCCTACAATTAACTGCCGGCGATACGCTCGATATTGAAGTCCACTAAGTAGGGGCGGGTTTGAAACCCGCCCCTATGATACCGAAGACAAACCTGCTTAACCGCTCGCGCTCAATGGCGGCTTACAGCGGGTTCTATAGGGTCAATTCCCTCTTACTCCCCTCTGGCCTAGGTGCAATGCCGATTAGCCTGCTAGGGCCGGTTGGAGCAGATTTTGAGGCTCGATAACCTCAAATACCCCACGCGCCGCCCAACCATACTGAGAGGTAAGGCGCGGCAGAAGGTACATAGGCACCTTGCGCATAATCGGCGGACGCTTCACCTGCCCATGCTGGCGTTCCCACAGCAGATCGGCGGCCTCCCGACCGATCTGTTCCCAAGGCATGTAGAGCGTGGTGAGGAAATGGGCACCGCCGATGGCGGTGTTATCGAACCCTACTAAGGCCGGCCATCTTACCGTCGGCACATCGCTGTTGCGCAAAACAGAAAGTACACCGAGCGCTATTCGATCATTGGCTGCGACGATCGCAGTGATCTCACCTATCCGGCGTAGTAGAGCCTCCCCAAGTTCGACACCAACGTGAAACATCGCCTCCCCCGTCCACGTCGGCACCTTGGAAGGGTGAAACGCAAGCCCTTGAGGGCTAAGCCCGCTTGCTTCTAACGCTTCACACCACCCCTCCTCACGCAACGTAGACCATTCAAAGCCCGGATGCATATTCGTGGAGGGATGTGCCCCTAAAAAGGCGATTTGGCGATGTCCCAACCGAATAAGATGGTTGGTCGCCATCCGCCCTCCTTCAAACTCATCAAAGGTCACCACATCGCCTAATCCATCGGTCGCATGAGAGGCAAAGGTTACATTTGGTAGAGCCTCGTGGTCGAAATAGGCGAAGATTTCCCTGTTCTCCGGCGAGGAGATATCGCCAAAAACACCCAAAATGGCGGGAAGCTGCCCCTGATGAAAAAGCTCTCTCACCTGCGCCGGGCGCATGGCCAGAGTGGCCGCACCCAGTTGAGCCATGCGCATCTCGAATCCATGTTGAGCGGCCAGAGGAATGCCCTCCTGGACGAGCCACAGATAGAACCCTTCAAGAGGAACAGGCCGCCTTCGCACGAAAGTCCCCACGCGAGAGACCGTGCACAGCAATCCCTCTTCCACCAGAGTTTGCATAGCACGATGGGTAACATTGACCGAAATGTTATATTTTTTTGCCAACTCCTTCATGGGAGGCAGTGTCTCACCGGGTTGTAAACTGCCAGAACGCACCGCCTCACGCAAATCCTGAATGAGCGCGTTCCGACGTCGTTCCACCTCTCTTCGTGTTGCCATAACTTACACTCTCCAAAGGTACTACTTCGCGTACTTTGGGTCTTAACGGTATACGCGAAAATTCACATAGTTTAAAACAGTTAGTTTTTCCTAAAAAGTTCCATCACCCACACAGCCTCTCTCCAAAAGAGGCTCCTTATTAGGAAATACCTGTATCGAAAGACTCTTTTAACGCCAAAAAGTTTCGCCATTTCCCAACGTAGCGAAATGCAGGACATCGGCATGCCCCCGTTGAAGTTATAAGATAAACAGATCAAGGAGGAGGAAGGAGAATATGTCGAGCCGTCAAGGAAAAGCGGTACTACTGAACGCACCCGACACACCCGCCGTTGTCGAGGATGTCCTCGTAGACCCACCCGGCCCCAATGAGGTTCTTGTGAGAATCGTCGCCAGCGGGGTCTGTCATACAGACCTCACGGTGAAAAATCTGAAAGGTATGGGCATGCCCTTCCCCATCGTACTCGGCCATGAGGGCGCCGGTTACGTCGAAGAGGTAGGGGAAGGGGTAACCCATCTCGCGCCAGGCGACCCGGTGGTACTTGCCTACCGCGCTCCCTGTGAACAGTGCCCGGCCTGCCGTCGGGGAGACCCACGCCACTGCTATGTGGCCCTACGTCCTAAACAACGCATTCATCGCAAGCGCGATGGTGCTCTCTGCTCGCAAGTGCTTCGCTGCGGCACCTTCAGCACCTATACAGTGGTTCATGCTAAAGCTGCTATCAAAGTGCCTTCGGATATGCCCCTCGACAAGGCTTGTCTTATTGCATGTGGGGTGGTCACCGGCGTGGGTGCCACCTTCAACACCACACCAGTCTTCGCCGGCTCGCGCGTGGCCGTTATCGGCTGTGGAGGCGTGGGGTTAAGCGTCATTCAGGGTGCGAAGCTAGCCCATGCTCGCCAGATCATCGCCGTAGACATTAACCCGACGAAGCTGGAATGGGCACGAAAGTTCGGCGCCACGCACACCGTCAACGCACGTGAGACTGACCCCGTTGCCGCCGTGCGCTCCCTCACCGAAGATGGCTACGACGGAGGGGTAGAGTTTGCCTTCGAGGCCACCGGCATCCCCTCCTGCATCGAACAGGCCGTGCGCATGCTTGCCTATGGAGGCACCGCAACAACAATTGGCCTTCCAGCAGCCACCGATAGCGTTACGCTCAATTTGGGCGATATGGCAACCGGTGTCTATTGGAACAAAGCTGCCCTGCGGGTTTGCCATGCCGGCGACACGCTTCCTTCACACGATTTTCCTCTCCTAGCCCAACTCTACCTACAAAAACAGCTTAATCTCGATGACATGGTCACCCGAATTATCGGGCTAGAGGACGTGGAAGACGCCTTCCATGAGATGGAAACAGGCAATGTAATCCGCTCGGTCATTAAACTTCCTGCCTAAAGGAGGCAACTTCACCGGGTGAAGATACAACGAGCAACACAACTCTACAATGAATGGATGGCCCTCTATACTGTGCCGGTGGAATCGGACCTGCAACTTAAATACAAGGCCATGGCCTCCGGCGCGTTCCCTTTTTTACGCGCCACCTTCTATCGCTGGATGCAACGTTGGCCGAAGGTTTGCTCCGAGTTTGCTAAAGCGCCCGTTGTGCTTGCCGTTGGCGACCTCCATGTGGAAAACTTCGGCACCTGGCGTGACGCCGAGGGACGGCTTGTTTGGGGAATCAACGATTTCGACGAGACGGCGCACTTTCCTTACACCATCGACCTCACCCGACTCGCAACAAGCGCTCTATTGGCCATCGAGGAGAACCACCTCCATCTCACCGCCGACACGGCCTGCGCGGCCATCCTGGAAGGCTATCTCGAAAGCCTTGAAAAAGGCGGGCGCCCTTATGTCCTTGCAGAAGCGCACGGTTGGCTACGCCGTTTAAGCACCGGCGAGCTGCGTAACCCGGAGAAGTTCTTCCAAAAAATAGACGCCCTACCTGATCCGGAAGGGCCTATTCCCGAAAGCGCCCTGGTGGCCCTGGAACATCTTTTACCGGCAAATGGGCTAGCTTACAAGCTGAAACGGCGCATCGCAGGACTTGGTAGCCTCGGACGCCCGCGCTATGCGGCTATCGCGGAATGGGAAGGGGGTCTGGTGGTTCGCGAAGCGAAAGCACTCCTTCCCTCCGCGGCCCTCTGGGCAGCAGGGCTGGAGCGCGCTCCAGAAATCTACTACCAGGCTATTCTCGATCGCTCTGTGCGCTGCCGCGATCCCTTCGTCCGCCTCGAAGGGCACTGGATCGTCCGCCGCCTCGCGCCCGATTGCTCACGGATCGAGCTAGCTCAGTTGCCGCAGGAGCGTGATGAACGAAGGCTTCTCCATGCCATGGGCTTTGAGACGGCCAACGTTCACCTTGGCTCCGCAAACTGCTTAGCAGATGTCCTTCCACACGCCAAACAGCTTAAAGCCGCTCAACTCCGCTCCGCAGCCCAAGCGATGGCAGAAGCTACCCTCGACGATTGGCAGAAATGGCGCCAGAACCCCTTCCCTGAGAAAAAAACGACGAAGTTACGTTAGAGCATCGTTGCGCAACCTCTTTTTGGGGTATTGGTATTAAGAGGAAAATCGTGCCGCCAGCAACGGCATGTATCGAGTATCACTTTAGATTAGAACAGGGAGCTTTCCATGGAAAGAATCTATAACTTTAGCGCCGGCCCCGCCATGTTGCCCCTAACTGTGCTCGAAGAAGCCAGTAAAGGCGTGCTCGAAATACAAAACTCGGGCATGTCCATTCTAGAGGTCAGCCATCGGGGCAAACACTACGAAGCCATTCACCACGATACCATCCAACGTGTGCTCTCCGTGCTTAACCTGTCACCCGATGAATTCGATGTGCTCTTTTTGGGTGGAGGGGCGAGCCTTCAGTTTGCCATGCTCCCAATGAACTTCCTTCGCGCCGGTCAAACGGCCGACTACGTCAACACCGGCGAATGGGCAGTTAAAGCCATCGCAGAGGCAAAACGCTTTGGTACGGTGAACATTGCCGGTACCTCAGAAGATAGCCGCTATTCCTACATCCCTACCGACCTGCACCTCTCTCCAGACGCACGCTATGTCCATATCACTACGAACAATACAATCGAAGGCACCGAATGGCATATCCTACCGGAGACAAACGGCGTGCCGCTGGTGGCCGACTGCTCCTCCGACATCTTTGCACGCGAACTAGACTATTCGCGTTTCCACCTCTTCTATGCCGGCGCTCAAAAAAACGCCGGCCCCGCGGGCGTTACCCTTGTGGTGGCGAGAAAAGAGTTTCTGCAACAAGCTGCTGACGATGTGCCCGTTATCCTCTCCTATAAAACCCACGCGAAGGCGAATTCGCTCTATAATACGCCCCCCGTATTCGCCATCTATGTGATGAACCTAGTTCTGAAATGGATCGAGGCTCAGGGAGGCCTCAAAGCCATTGAAGCGAATAATCGCCAGAAAGCTGCGCTTATCTACGACGCCCTCGATGCGCACCCCGATGTCTACGAACCCACCGTAACGCAAAAGGCCGATCGCTCCCTTATGAATGTGACCTTCCGGCTCAAAAACACGGAATGGGAAACGGCTTTCCTAGAAGGCGCCAAGGCGAGAAGAATGGATGGCTTGAAAGGCCACCGATCCGTAGGAGGGTTTCGCGCCTCCATCTACAATGCATTTCCTTTAGAAGGCTGTCAGGCGCTTGCAGACTATCTCCATGCATTCGCCTCCAACCCCACATCAAAAGCGAGCTAAGAGGCAAGAAATGGATCAAGCTATAGAAAAACTGCACCGTTGGATTGATGAACACCAGAATGAGATCGTCGAGATGCTTCAGGGGGTTTTGCGCATCCCAAGTGTGGAAGGTCCACCAGAACCCAATGCGCCCTATGGCCGCGCCGTTCGCGAGGCTCTCGACTATACTCTCGAACTGAGTCGCAAACTCGGCTTTCGCGTGCGCGATATTGACGGCCACGCGGGAGATGCGGAGTTCGGTGAAGGCCCCGAATATATAGGGGTATTAGGGCATCTCGATGTTGTCCCTGAAGGAGATGGATGGCACCACCCACCCTACGGCGCCGAAATAGAAGATGGCTATATCTACGCGCGGGGCGCCTCTGACGATAAAGGCCCAACCTATGCCGCGCTCTACGCGGCGAAAGCGCTCATGGAGAGTGGCTTGCCGCTTCGTCGCCGCGTCCGCATTATCTTCGGCTGCAATGAGGAGAGCGGTTTTGGCTGCATGCATCATTACTTCGATGTAACAAAGCAAGAGCGCCCTCTCTACGGATTCACGCCCGATGCCTCCTTCCCTCTCATCTATGCCGAGAAAGGCATCGTGAATCTTACTCTCTCCAAACTCCTCCCGAAGAACAACGCCGGTCTCTACATCGCCCATGCACAAGGAGGCCGCCGTCCCAATATGGTGCCCGATCACGCAACCGCCCTCCTTGCCGGCAGCGAAGAAGCGTTGCGTGAGGCAGAAACCCGCCTACACCGCTACTGGGATCGTAACATTACGTTCAGCTATACCGATGGAGGCATCAAAATAGAGGCCATCGGCAAATCGGCACACGGCAGCCACCCTACCGCAGGCGACAACGCCATCGTGCGGCTTGCCCGCGTCTTATGCGAGCTTGAGTTGCCCGAACGCTCCCTCTGGCTCGATTGGGTTGTACACGCCTCCGATACAGCCGGCAGCGGCTTGGGAATCGCCCATCGGGACGATGTGTCCGGCCCTCTCACCTCCAACCTCGGTGTCCTAGAATACAAGGAAGAACGGGTTTTTCTTACCTACAATATCCGTTATCCTGTTACCTGGCCGTTAGACAGTCTTCTGGCGCAAGGACGCCCGTTTTGGGAGAAAGAGGGATGGAACTACGAGGTTACTCAAGGGCATGCCCCTCTCTACGTGCCGCTTGATCAGGAACCGGTGGCAACTCTTCTGCGCGTCTATCGCGAGGAAACCGGCGATACGAAAAGCCAGCCCGGCACGATGGGCGGTGGCACCTATGCACGGGCCACACCCCGCACCGTTGCCTACGGAGCCGCTTTCCCCGATGGGAAGGATGGCCCAGCGCACGAACCGGACGAGCGCATTGCGATCCAGTCCTTGCTGAAAGCGGCAAAAATCTACGCTCATGCCCTATACGAACTCGCTAAGTGATTCTGCCCTGAGCAGATGCCAAAACAAAGGGCTGCGTGCGATAACAACACGCAGCCCAAACCCTATCAAAACACAACTTAACTTTGCAAGGAGTTGTCGTCTTACGAACGGTTAGACGATACTAGGCTAAGAAAGTTCAGAATCGAAGTAGGCAGGAAACATCCCGGCCAATAGAGTATATACAACGGACAACCTAAAGAGGAGTGCGAAAATGATCACGTCTGCAGAGACTTTACCCGATCTCTCCTCACCTTATCCGCTCAAAAAAGAGCAGATAGAGGCCTATCAACGGGATGGCCACATTCTACTGAGAGGCGTTTGCTCACCCGAAGAAATAGCCGTTTACGGCCCTATCATCCGTGAAGCCGCTTATCGCTACAACACCCAAAATCTGCCCATCGAACAACGCGATACCTACGGCAAAGCGTTCCTTCAAATTATGAACCTCTGGGTTCGAGACGAGCGGGTTCGTAAATATGTTCTGGCCCGTCGTTTTGCGCGCATCGCGGCGGAGCTGATGGGCGTGGAGGGCGTCCGAATCTATCACGATCAAGCCCTCTTTAAGGAGGCAGGGGGTGGCCCAACCCCATGGCATCAGGATTTCTACTACTGGCCTCTCGATACCGACAAGACGATCACCACGTGGATGCCATTAGTAGATGCCGACGAGACGATGGGCACCATGACCTTTGCTTCCGGCTCTCACACCCAAGGCTTTCTCGGGCACTTTGAGATCGGTGATACATCCGAAGAGTACTTCAGAAATTTCGTAGCTGAACACGGCTTTCCCCTTAGCCCGGCAGGGGCTATGAAAGCGGGCGATGCCACATTCCATGCCGGTGCCACCCTCCATTCCGCCCCCGGCAATAAAAGCGATCGCAACAGAGAGGTCATGACCATCATCTACTTCGCCGATGGCGTTCGCGTGATGGAGAAGCCCGACAATAAAAATCGCTGGCTCGACCTTGAAACCTGGCTCCCAGGTGTGAAACCCGGAGAGCTAGCGGTGAGCAAACTGAATCCTTTAGTCTATCGAAAGGAGTAACCAACCTATTTCAGGAGTGCGTCAGTTCATGAACAAAGCACAACTTGTACGCATAGGGCGGCTCTTAAGCCCCTTGCTTTTGGCCGGTCTGTTCTTTGCCACCATGCACGCCCATTCTCTACCTCAACAGGCGTCTGAGCCGGCCCCAAAACCGGTGGAAAGCCCACCGGTGCCCCCTCCACCCGGAGCGAAGAATGTGGTCTACCTTTTCACCGGCAAGCCCAACGAAATCGCCGAAAACTGGGTCTACCGAGGCAGTCACCAACCCGCTCAGTGGATATTCGACCACGGCACCATGAGGCCACGAGGTGGGGACATAATCTCGAAACAGACCTTTACCGACTTCCACCTCCACGTCGAGTTCTGGGAGCCGTATATGCCCAACGCCCACGGGCAGGAGAGAGGAAATAGCGGCGTGGCACCCTATGGCCTCTACGAGATTCAGGTGCTCGACTCTTACGGCATTCCCGATCCCGGAACCGGAGATTGTGGGGCCGTCTATGGCCAGACAGCCCCGCTCCTTAATGCCTGCAAGCCCCCACTGCAATGGCAAACCTACGACATTATCTTTCGTGCGCCCCGATGGGATGCCAATGGAAAGAAAACGGAAGATGCACGGGTTACCGTCCTTCAAAACGGGATTGTGGTTCAAAACAACACCATCATTCCTGAACCTACGGGCATCGCCTACGGTCGTAAGGAGCACCCCGGGCCAGGACCTATCTTACTCCAAGACCATGGCTCGCCCGTCCGCTTCCGTAATGTCTGGGTGATCCCATTACCGGAGCATGGTGCAACACACTACTAAAGTCTGATATAGGTCCAAAAATCCCCTTCCTCTCCTTCACTAAGGAAGGGGATTTTTGTCATCCTATACGATGCTGAGGTAAGTGAAGCGTTTCAAGAAACCTGGTTCGCTTGCAGGGGCAAGCGCACGGTGAAGGTGCTCCCTTGCCCGGGTGCGCTCTCTACCGAGATCGTGCCCTTGTGAAGGTCTACAAGGTGCTTCACCAGGTAAAGCCCTAAACCGGTTCCCTGAATGTTGCGAATCTCCTCTCGCTCAAGGCGCTCGTAGGGACGGAAGAGTCGCGCACACTCTTCTTGTGTCATACCGACTCCGTGATCTTTTACCCGCACAACCAGTGCATCCTCCTCTTTCCGTGCCGTAATACGTACCTCTCCACCTTGAGGAGAGTATTTAAGGGCATTACTGATAAGATTCGAGAAGATCATGGTTAGCTTGTCCTCATCCGCCTCAATGGTGTTGGGCACATCATCGGCAACATCGAGGACAAGCTGATGACGATCGGTATAGAACTTATAATAGCGATAACGGTTCACCAATCGCTCTAAAACGGCGCGAATATCTACCTCGCGAATCGCTAGGGTCAAGGGCCGTCCCGCCTCAAGACGAGCTACATCGAGCAACTCGTTGATCATATCCAGTAAACGATCGGCGTCTGCTTCAATGGCACGATAAAACTCTTGCTTGGTCTCCTCATCTAGCGTATGGTCGGTATCGGCTAAAATGGTCTGGACGTAGCCTCGAATAGTGGTCAGAGGATTGCGTAGTTCATGAGCGACGAAGCCAATGAAGTCCGATTTTAGCCGATTGGCCTCTTCCATGGCCAAACGTCGTGTCTCTTGTTTGTGAAGTTCATCTTGTAAGCGCAAGCGCTCTTCTAAAGAACGACGTAGATTCTCATAAAGCCGTGCGTTTTCCAAGGCAATGGCCGCTTGATTGGAAAAAGCCTGTAGCATTTGAAGATGCTCTTCAGAAAACACTCCCGTTTTCAGACGATTGTCGAGATAAATAACACCAAGCAGTTTGTCTCGTACCAACAGAGGCACACAAAGCACAGAGCGCAGGTTATGAAACTGCACGCTTTGGCGCGAGGCAAACCGCGGATCCTCCATCGCATTGTAGGAGATCACCGGCTGCCGTGTGGTCAGCACGCTTTCCACGATAGTCTTGCTGATCTCCGCCTGGTTGCCTCCCTCTCTTCCAGAAAAAGCTGCCTCAAGCGCCGCTCGGTCAATCTGGTACATGGCCTCTCCCCAAACTTTTCCGGTGGCCACATCTACCAAGAGAATGAACCCTCTCTCCGCTCCGACAAATTTGATCACCTGCTCCATCGCTATATCGAGAACCTGCTTAAGCTCAAGGGTCGAGTTCATGAGCTGGCCAAGCTCGAGTAGCTTTTCTAAATAGTTCTCCTGGGAAGGCGACTTTGCTGTTGTCTCCGCCATTCTATTCACTCCTTATTTCTCTATATCCCTAAAAGAATCGGCCTGTAAATTAAGAAACCGCATCCGTACTCAGAAATGTTCCCTTCCTTTGGGAGTTTCGTAAGGATAGATAGGCCTTTAGCCGATTACGGACTGCATCTAGGATTTGGTTTCGCCATGTTTTTCCTGCCAACGCCGAGCGTAATCCAGCGCATGATAGGTCAGGATGATGTCGGCACCTGCGCGTTTGAAAGCGGTCAAAATCTCCTCTACGATGCGCGCCTCCTCTATCCAACCGTTCAGCGCTGCAGCCTTCACGAGGCTATACTCTCCTGAAACATTATAAACGGCGAGCGGCACATCGAAGCGCTCGCGGGCAATGCGCAGCACATCCAGATAGGCCAGTCCCGGCTTCACCATCACGATGTCGGCTCCCTCCCGAATATCCAGCGCTATCTCGCGCATCGCCTCGCGTAGGTTCGGCGGGTCCATCTGATAGCTGCGCCGATCGCCGAACTGTGGGGCGCTTCCTGCGGCTTCACGGAAGGGCCCGTAAAAACCGCTTGCATACTTCGCGCTATAGGCCATGATGCCTACCTGCGTAAAACCGTTCGCATCAAGCGCCTCACGAATGGCGGCCACACGCCCATCCATCATATCCGAAGGGGCAACGATATCCGCCCCGGCTTCCGCATAGCAGACCGCAGCACGCGCCAACAACTCCAACGTGGGGTCGTTTTGCACCTCGCCCTCTTTAATCACCCCGCAATGCCCGTGCGACGTATACTCACAAAGGCACACGTCGGGCACAATGAGCAGCGAATCACCGAAATTTTTGCGCAACGCGCGAATGGCACGGGGCACTATGCTTGTTGGCTGATAAGCTTGGCTTCCCATCTCATCCTTCTCTAGGGGAATGCCAAACAACATCACCGCTTCAATACCTGCCCGAATCACCTCCTCCACTTTTCGACAGATGTCGTCTAGGGTGTATCGCCAAATGCCCGGCATCGAGGGAATCTCTCGACTCTCTGTCTCCTCTGTAACAAACATCGGGTAGAGAAGGTCACAGGGCAGTACCCATGTTTCTCGCACAAGTCGTCGCAAGGCCTCCGTACGTCGTAACCGACGTGGACGTTCGATCAGCCTATCCATCGCCTTTGCCTCTCTTTGCAAAGTAGCTCTCTAAAGCCTTCACAAGCCCCGCCATGGTGTGCTCCTCAGCTACGATTGTCGGTTCAAAACCATATTCTTTCAACGTCTGCCCGGTCACCGGCCCGATCGCCGCCAGACATACCCCCTTGAGATATGCCCCGAGGTTGCTCTCAGCCGACCCGATAGCGAGCGCCTGCATGAGATTCTTTACGGTAGAAGAAGCGGTGAAGGTTATGGCATCTATATTTCCCGCCCTCAAATCCTCTAACAGAGTCTCCGGCTGCTCCATAGCCACCGTCTCATAAACGGGGATGACATCCACTATCGCTCCCATAGCGCGCAGCCGCTCCGGCAGCATCTCCCGTGCCTCTCGGGCACGTGGTAAGAACACCCGTTTGCCCCTCATTTCCCTATCTGGCCACTGGTCTATCAACGCTTCAGCCACAGCCTCCGTAGGCACGAAATCGGCGCGTATTCCCAGCTTCTCTCGCAAAATGCTTGCCGTCGCCGGGCCAATCGCTGCGACTTTGGTCATCGCGAAAGCACGTGCATCGCGCTCTAAAGCCTCTAGGCGCTCGGCTATCACAGGAACGGTGTTTACACTGGTAACAACCATCCAGGCGTAGCGCTCTAGGCTCTGCAAGGCCCCATCTAACTCGGTCATATCCTTTAATTTTTCGATCCGGATGGTAGGATACTCCAGCACCTCAGCGCCGCGGGTCCGTAACATATCCACAAGGCCACTTGCCTGTTCTCGCGCTCGCGTAACCACGATCCGCTTTCCAAAAAGAGGTTGTCGCCGCGGATCGTCGAACCACTGTAATCGTCCCCTCAAACGAACTACCTCACCGACCACGCAAACGGCCGGAGGTCTCAAGCCCGCTTCGCGTACGCGTTCCACAATATCGGCCAGTGTGCCACTAACCACTCTCTGCTGAGGCCACGTTCCCCATTGTACCAGTGCGATAGGGGTCTCCGGCTCTCGCCCGTGCTCTTGCAAGCGCGCCACAATCTCTGGCAGCGCCTCAACCCCCATTAAAAAAATGAGCGTATCCGCGGCGTGCGCCAAACGCGCCCAGTCCCTACGTCCCTCTGCCTGCCCAGCTGCACGTCGTCCCGACTCTTTACCGTCCTCCCTTTCGTGGCCTGTGATCACACAGAAAGAGGAGGCTGCATCACGATGCGTCACAGGAATGCCTGCATAGGCCGGTGCCGCAATGGCCGAGGTGATTCCGGGCACCACAACAAAAGGCACTCCTGCCGTTCGGCAAGCCTCAGCCTCCTCTCCACCTCGCCCAAAGACAAAAGGATCGCCTCCCTTCAAACGAGCTACTCGCTTCCCTTCCTGGGCATGTCGAATCAGTAGGGCGTTGATCTCCTCCTGAGTTAGCGTATGCCTTGCGCTGGCCTTCCCCACAAAGACACGCAACGCCTCCGGCCTCGCATAGTCCAACACCGCCGGATGCACCAACCTATCGTAAACCACCACATCCGCCTGCGCCAATAGTTCCCGCCCGCGCAGTGTCAATAGACCAGGGTCTCCCGGCCCTGCGCCGATAAGATAGACGATCCCTTGCTTGTTTTCCGGCTCTAACACCACTTAATACCCTTGCTGACTGTACTAAGCAGTATACCACCCCCAGTTCGATGGAATGTGGAGGTCACCGGAGAGGAGGCCTGCGTCCTCCATCCGCCTAAAGATAGGAAGGAGAATAGGTATAATAACCCTTGAAGCTAGCCTATGGGAAGATCGCCCTATGTACCCAAACATCCAAGAAGTCCTTCTGCCCTTCCAACCCAATAAAATCGCGTTCGAGAAGCTCCTCCTCAAGGAAGCATACCCCGCACCCGTCGACGGCTTCAGCTTCTTCTTCTTTAAACACCATACCCTCGAACACGGACACTTCTTCTCTTTCCTCCCACCACAATACCTCGACACCTTCGACTGGGATACTGATGACCACTGGACGGATTTCTGTGCCTTCCTTAGCCCTCGAATATCCGACCTACAAACCTTGAGCGAAATCGAAAGCCAGACGATACGGGCAAAAGGACACCACCATCAACGCATCGTCTCCCAATGGCTTGCCCATCACCCCCAAGCCTGCATCCTCTGGCAGTACGGCGACCCCGATTTCCCAAAACAGATTGCCCCCTTTAACTACCTCCTCTCCTACGATGCCGACCTCTATCTGCTCCTCACACACCAACAGTTCCGCACCTACGGAGAGAACGCCATCGGCAGAACACGATCTGTCAACTTGGGCGGTTACCCCTCCTTCTTTGTTCTCACCCTCCTCCCGCCCCATTTCCCCCAACAACCTAGCCCCGCGGCCCTCACCATTCCCCCCGATGTCCTCGAATTTATGGCCGCCCACACCCAACTCCTCGGACTGGCAGGGGTCTTTCAAGGAACCGTAGACATCCTCTGGCAACGAGACCCCCAACCTCGCTATCCCTTCACCCCACGCTACGGCCTCTGCACCGGTGCCTCCCCTACAGGACATCTCACCACCCTCAACGGAGGCCAAGCCCAACAAGGACTCCTCCTCCACCTCTCCCCTAACCAACCCCCACAAATCGTCCATCCCTTTGCAGCAGACCCCGCAGGCCAACCGGTAGCCGGCCTCCGAAGGGCCCCCAACGGCACCCTCTACGGCATTACCCTCCGAGGAGGAGACTTCGATACCGGAACCCTCTACGCCCTCGACCCCAACACCCAAACCGTCGAGGTGCTCTACCAAGGAGAAGAGGGAGGGCCACGACACCCCATCGGATTGCCGGTCTGGACGGAGGAGGGAGGCCTCTACGGGGTGAGTTTGTTCGGAGGCCAACACAATGCCGGCACCCTGTATCGCTTCGACCTGCAGAGCAAACAGATGCAGATACTGCACAGTTTTGCGGGGCCGGAGGGCGCCCATCCGTTGGAGGCACTGGTTTTAGGAGCGGATGGCTGGCTGTACGGCATGACGGATGCCGGAGGGGAGCATGGGGAGGGGGTGCTGTTCGGCTACCACATCCCCCAAAGACGCTTCGAGGTTTTATGGCACCTGTGCAGAACTCCTCTGAGCAGGAAAAAGGCCAAGCAAAACCGGTCAAAGGAAGTCCCTACAACCTACTCTTCGGACATAGTAGGAGGTGCCAGTCTGTTATGGCACCCACAGGGCGCCTTGTACTATCCTTTTAATCAATTTGTTAATCTGTTTGGTCAAGAGAGGTCCGCAGATTCCTCTTCCTCGGAGGGCACGCCATCGGGTTCTGTGCAGGAACGGAAGGTCTATCGTTATTGGGTGAAGGAGCGTCGTTGGGAGCGAGTGGTTTTTGTGCTTGGGGAGGAGCCGGTGAGTTGGAGGGATTATCATAGCTGGTCATGGTTTCTGGGTACGGACGGGCGGATTTATGGGACTGATGGTCGTGTGATTTATCGTTGGGAAGTGGGAGAAGAGGAGGGGGAGATACTGTATCGTTTGCCGTATTATAAGCGGAAGGAGGAATATGGGAAGGGTGAGGCGATGCATGGGATAGGGGATTTTGTGTTTGGGGAGGACGGTTATGTGTATGCATGGAACTGGCACTATGTGTATGGTTTGAACATGCAAACGGGGGAGTGGCGTCTCTTGCTGCGGTATGATGAGGCAATAGAATAGACAATGCTACTTCCATCCCGCTGCCGGCTTGCCCTGAAGGTTACAGACAACATCCTTCTCGCGAAACAGTATAATTAAATGATGAGCTATCATCTGCAGAGGTAAGGACTATCTTATGCACGACCGACAGGCCGCTTGGCAGCTGGTAACCGAATGGACGCAAAGCGAAAGCCTTCGCAAACATATGCTTGCAGTAGAAGCCGCCATGCGCTTCTATGCGCGCAAATTCGGTGAGGATGAGGAGCTTTGGGGCAATACCGGACTTCTACACGATTTTGATTATGAACGCAATCCCGATCCGCCCGAGCACCCCACCGTCGGCATGAAAGTGCTCGCCGAACAGGGCTGGCCTCCGGAGATGATCGAGGCGATCGGAGGCCATGCGGAGTATCTTCATATTCCTCGCACCACCCTCCTGGCCAAAACTCTCTATGCCGTAGATGAGCTTTGTGGGTTCATTCTCGCCGTGGCCTACACCCGTCCTTCTCGCACTTTGGCCGAGGTCGAAGTGAACTCCGTGCTCAAAAAAATGCGGCAGAGCGGCTTCGCCAGAAACGTCAGCCGAGAAGACATTGTGCGTGGAGCCGAGGAGCTTGGTATTCCTCTTGAAGAGCATATCGCCAACTGCATTGAAGCCCTCCAGTCCATCGCGCCTAGCTTAGGGCTTTGAATTTAGGGAGGGGTTAAAAGCTTGTGCCGTTGCATATCGTAAAGAAAATGCACCGGATGGGCTGTATGCAGTATCTGCTTGCCATCTAGATAGACGGCAAACCCGCGAAAGTCTTTCGCGATATGGCCACCTTCCGCATCGTAGGCGAGGGTGATGTCGTGCCCTCTATAGGCTTGTCCATCTAAAATCCACCAACGCCATGCCCCATCCGGCAACAGAGGGTCTATTTCAAGAACGTCATCGGCACGCGGAACAAACCCAATGAGGTCGCTGATTAACGGATCGATCCATGTGGAGTGGAAGTAATCCCGCTGATCGGTTTTCCATTGCCCCGTTTCCCCATTGTAGAACTCGCCCGTCCATGGGTAGAGCGGATTCTGGTTTTTATACTGCGCCTTCGTAAACGAGTAGAAAAGCTCGTAAAGCTTCTGACGGGTGAGCGCACAAGGAGCGTAGTGGCGCAGGGTGTTTGTCATCGCCCGCATCACTAAACTATTGGCATGAGGCCATGTGGGCCCGTTCCACATGCACACGCTTCCTCCAGGGCCAACGGGCCAGCCATCTTGAGAGTAGGCGGGGCAACTCTTTGCCGTAGATGCGATCGGCCATGGCGTCCAAAAGAGATTGGGGTTCAGCGCCGTTTCCCAAACCGTTTCGTAGCCCTTACCCGCGGGTGGAAGATTAAAAGCGAACGGATAGAGACCGATCACCTCCAAAGCCGGCGAAGGCGCATCATCTGAAGCCCGTAAGTCCACAAACCAGTGATCTTTTGCATCCCACATTTTCTCGATAACAGCCTCACGAATGGCCTTCGCCAACTGTTCCATCTTCTCGGCTTGGGCGTTGCGCCCCAATAACCGGTCAATTTTGGCCACCGCCACCGCATTACCGTAGTTGTAGGCCGTGAGGTCCACACGGCGCAGCGGAGTCATGTATTTCGGATCGGTGCCTGCTCCGCCTCCGGTCTCATAATGGGCAAACGAAAAGAAGGCTGGCTGCCACTCCATGCCCGTCCACCAATGGCTATCTACTACCAAAAGCGGACTGCCGCCCCAACCGTAAACCTTCTGCCACCCCTCCACGTTGCGCTCGAGAGCCGGGGCGATCTTTGCCAGGAGAGCTTTGTTCGGATGTACCTCGTTCAACCCCCAGGCACAAGAGGTGATCCAGTCTGTGTACTGCCCTCCTTGCTGTCCCTGCAAGGTTACATGGCTCGGATAGATGCCGTCAGGACGAGGATTGCTTACAAAAGTCAACAGATGCCCCCAACAGTAGGAGGGGTCACGCAACCACCGCGCCTCATACATCTGATGCCCGGCCCCGTAAGAGATCACGTTGGCATACCAGTCGGAAGTCCAACGCCCCTCCGAGAAGGCGCGATACATAAGGTGCCCCATGCGTGGGTTCATGCTGTTCTTTTTCAGTAAGTACCAACGATGGTAATACATTTTCGTTATAAGGGGATCGCTGCAGGCAAAGTAGGCGATGTTCTTGTCAAACCACCCCTGATAGGCCGCCACTTGCTGTGCTAAAGGATGAATAGAGTGTAATTCAGCCTCTAGCTTCTCGTGCGCACCCGAGCGAGAGGTTGCAAGCGCACAGGCGAAAAGAAAACGTCTCGCGGTCTTGGCAGGAATTTGCTCGGTAAAACGAATTCCCTCCCCCTTCCCATCGAACCCAACGGCCTCTAACCATACCGGATAGCCATCTATGCTTCGCATCTCCTTAAAGCGATCGGAGGCCGATTTTAAACCGGATGACATCACGATGGAAAAAGGATGCGCCGTTGTTGAGGGGTTTGTCACCCGAATTTCTGCGACCAGCACATCGTTCTGAGTGATCCACTTGTCCCCTTCGATGTGCAATGGAGAGTGAAACTCTTGCTGCTTTGCTTCGGGCGCATAGTGCGGGTCAAAACCATACAGCCCGGTATATAGATTTGTCCCACGATGATGAAATACCAGCTGCACCCTTTCTGCCAGCTGGGGCGGGTCGAAACGCAGGGTGTTTTTATCCGGCTTCAGGTCTGTTAAAAGGTGCCCCCAAGGCACCCATCGCCCATGCCGATAGAATAGAACCTCCATCTGCGCCGGCGGCGCACATCCCCCACCTCGTGGGACGTCGTTGTAAAAATAGAGGTCTAAACCGGTGAGCTTTCGCAAGCCACCCAGAGCGACCGTGTACGTATCCACCCGATGCCCGCTGGACCAACAAGTCCATCGCTTTTCAGGCACAAAGGGGGGAGTTAACGGATTCTGGGCATTGTCTATAACATAAGTAAAGGAGGCCGTTGCTTTTAACAGCGTTCCAGGCGCCCCCACCATATGCACATGGCTTGGAGTGTATGTCGCTCTTTGCACGATGTACGATTGACCGTCTGCGGCTACGTCAAGGTCAAAAGCATCGAGATTGGTGATGTAAAGTAGCTGCACCCCATCACGAAACGCCCATCCTTGCGGGCTTGTGGCCCAAACACGATCCCCAGAGGCCCCGAAGGGAACCGTGCTATCATAAGGCCGAGCCAAAATCTTGTCTATCGAAAAACGGCTAGCGGGAAACACACGGTGCGCTAAAGGCTTCGGCGGAAAGCTGGCTTTTGCTCCCCTACCACAACTGCCGAACAGAAGCAGCGTACCCAGGCAAACAACCCCATATCGTTTCAAACTTCGAGACTCCTTCAGGCTTTTTTGGAAGAAGGTTCGTCAAACCGCTCCTTCTATCCTGCCGATGTTTGCAGAGACAAGCTCATAAAGAGAAGACCTCAAACCCATGATAGAGCCTTAACGTCCCTTTAGCCACCTATCTCGAAGGGCAATAGCCTCCTCAGCAGCGCCTGGGATGGGTTCACAATCCGCATCTAGTCCTGCATGAGCAAGGCACGCGCCAAAGGGCATCTCTTCCGTTGTTTGTATCAACCTATTGTAAAAGTCAGATAAATCGCTTGCAGCCACCTCATTGATAGCGTTTCGCAATTCTTCTTCCGTATAGCCAGCATGTGGAGGGGCATAGCGACGCAAAAGAAGGCGCATTACATCGGCCAGACTTCGCGTGTTGTGCGTCACATAACGCAACTCAAGATCGAGACAAAGACCTATTAACGCACCCTTATCATAGTAGGATAGCCCCTCGTAGCCTTCACTGTTGCCGGCGTCCCACACATGCCAGCTCGCCTGCTCTGCGCTTACCTGTAGCCGCGCCGGATTGGCCATGTAGCTCTGAATAGCTCGCCGCCAGTGAGCTAAAAACTGTTGCGGTGTAATGAGGCCCGCACGTAAAATAGATAGCCAAGCGAAATAGTCCGTTACGCCCTCCACAAACCACAGGCTGCGTGTATGAGGGGGATGTACGTAGTCGAACGGCCCCAACACCTTCGGACGAATCCGTTTGACATTCCACAAATGGAAAAACTCGTGGGCGGCGAACGCGGCGAAATCGGTTAAGGTCTCCTCCGGTAGATACACCAAACGCGCTGAGTTTCGATGTTCTAACCCTCCTCCACGGCCATCTACATCGAAGTAGAAAATGTATTGCGAATAAGGCAGACCTCCCATCATCTCCCCTTCCGCTTGCACAATACGCTGCAAAGTCTTTGTGAGGGTCTGAGGCTCCGTTACCTCCTGCGGATGATCGAAAAAGATCACGCGGTGGACAATACCGTCTACCACGAACTGCTGTATCAGCAGGTCGGCAGGCGCAGCGATGAGAATCGGCGAATCGGTGAGCGCGTCGTAGTCCTCTGCACTATAGACAACACTTTCAGCCGTCTGCTCGGGTGTGAGCGGCACGATCACCTGCCAACCTTTGGGCGCATCCACCTCGAGTCGAGTAGGGCACTCTTTCTCACCCACCACGTAGAGGAAAGCGGCCGTCCCGCTCACGAAAACCTGGTCGGGCCTTATCTGCACGTTCTCACAAAAAATGCCGGGCGGCTCTTGGGGAACTCTATAGGAGATAACGACATCCTCCGCAACATTCGTCTGCACTTGCCAGGTGTTTTCATCGAGCCGTTTTATAGCCAATGCATGGCCGTATCCGTCTTCCGCCCGCAAACGGGAAACGTATTGGGCAAAATTCTGCACATGGTAGTCGCCCGGACACCACACAGGCATCTGCAAACAGGGGTTTTGCACTTCGGGCACTCTCAGCGTGATCTCTAAATAAGGCGTGTTGCCCCAAATCGGCTTTAGACGATAGCTAATCGTCCCCTCGGAGGAGGGGGGCGCCGCCGCATAAGCACCAGCACCTTTTGCGAGTACATAACAAAGAAAAACCCCTATGATATGCCGGCAAACACGCATAGCGCTACTCCTTTTTGGCCGGAAGCCCCATCGGAACCCGTGCCGAAGCCACCTGTGTGGCTGCATACAGTCCGGTTTCTAGCAGTTTCAGCGTCGTTCCTCCCGCCCCGAGCGGGCGGTTTCGTGCGGTGGCATAGACAATATAGGACCGATCGGGCGACCAGTCCATGTCCGCGCTGTCTATTGTCCCCACCACCCAGTGGCGCCCTGTGCTGAGATCGAACACGACAACATCAAAGCGAGAGCCATGCGGAGAAAGCGCCCCTACCTTGTCTAGCCCGATCCATTCTGGCGCAAAATAGCCTTTTCCGTCTCGTGGGCTAATGCGTCGTAGATGCCTGCCCCGCGCATCCACCGTCCATATCTCATACCGATGAAAATTGAGGGCGTCCGGCGTAAGCACGAAGGCCAGAGCGCGTCCGTCGGGTCTCCATACGATGTCGCCGATCCGCAGAGCGATATTGGAGGAGCGTTGATTTGCCGGCAGCGTCGCGAGATAGTCTCTCGCGCGTACTCTCACGATCTCAGCAGCCGCACCCTGTTGTGCGCTTCCGGGTTGCAGACGCCGAATCGTCTCGGTGTTAGGCGCGGCGAGAGCATGAACAATGCCCTGCCGAAATGCTAAAACGGGTTGGGGGTCGGCACGGGTGGGCAGTGTCGGGCGCCAGACAGGCCAGTCGCTTTGGGTATAGACATCGAAACGAGGTGGTATCTCCTGTGGCAGCTGATGGGCGTGGAGCGGATGCACAAAAATAGCTCTCTGCCCGTTGATCCCCTCACCGACAAAAGCCACATAACGACCGTCGGGCGACCATACAGGGGTATGGTAGAAGTAGAAAAGAGAGTGATAGGGCGTCTTATGCAGAGCGAGCGGGGCGAGGGCACCGCTAGCGATATCCAGCAACCATAACCCTGTGCCGGGCATCCATGCCCCATCCTCAAACCGAAACCACTCTGTGCGCTCGATGGCGAGCTGACGATCGTTAGGCGACCAAGAGAGCCTATCGGGGCTACTGTAGCTCTCCCAACTCGCGTCAAACGGTCGATCGGGATTGATCATCTCCGGTCGCAGCAACGGAACCACCCGGTGCAGTCGGGCATCAACCACGCATAATTGGTACCGTTCATCAGACAGAGCGCGCAAAAAGGCGATATAACGCCCATCGTGAGACCAACGTGGCGCGATGTCGCAGAAGCTCAAAGGGCCTGACGCCCTCTCTCTTCGCAAAGACTTAGGGACCCCGCAACTCATCAAACAAAGGAGGAGGAAGAACCAAATCAGCCTCCTTCCTCCTCCCTCTAAAAGACGATACCGTTGACTCGTTGGCCAATACATAACCGTTTGAACTACTCGCAGGTGAGAATGCGCTTCACCACATCAATTACGTTGGCCACCTCGCCCGACTCCTGGGCCTGCTGTAACCTATCACGCACGGAATAGATGGCAAGCGCCTTCTTCATTGCGTTTGCAAACAACTCCTTTGAAAGCCGCATCGCACGCACCGGGTCCATGCGGTAGGTAAACTGGTCTTCACCAAACCAACCATCGTAGCCCGTATCTACCGCAGCATAGCAGAACTCGGCGAGGCGCCAGATGTCGTCGGTGCCCGTTACACGGTCTTCGTCGTTCGAATTGTACTTTGCGGCATTGATATGGAAGTTGGCAATGGGCACTCCCATTCGCTTCAACAAATAGAGACTATCGGCAGGCTGGTTGCCCACCATCTGCTCGTGGCCGTAGTCTATCACCACGCCCATTGCGGTCGTCCCCAAGGCCTCGTTCACCGTCTTGGCAACAAGTGCGGCTTTCGCAGTGGTATTGAGGATCATATTGCCTTCCCGTGGCTCTTTCTGCTTGGCCTCGGTGCCAAACAGCAGGCCATAGCCATTGGCCTTTCGAGCGATCTCCACGCACCCCTCGATAAACCAATCGAGCTGTTTTCCGTAGTTCACCTCAAAATGGTAGTCCCACCCATCTGAACCGGGCCAAAGCTGCACACTGCGCGTGCCCACTCGCTTGGCGATCTCCACCGTCTGTAAGCAGTAGTCCAGCGCCTCACGACGACGCCCCGGATCGGGGTTTGTGATGCTGCCCATTCGAAAACGCGCCCTTGTCCAGATGTTCGTGTTCATGTTGGTCGCGATCAGGTTATGCGCCTGCAGAGCCTCTTTCACAGTACGAATAGCATTATCATCAATTTGAAGATGCTCGTCCAGAAACATCTCATTGTTCAACTCGATCCCCTTTATACCGGCCTCCGCCACACGGGCTATCTGCCCCACCGCGCTCTCATCCAGGGGGACTTCGGCATAGGAACGGCAGAATCGATCGCTGAACCCACCGGCGCACCAGTGGCCGGCAGAGAAGTTGATACCGTAGGTCTCAAAAAACTGGTCTACCCGCTCCCCTTCGAGATAGCCTCGGAATTGCGAAGAGAGCAGCGCTAGGTTCTCAATGTTGACGCGCATCGTTGTAGTTCCCCTCTACAGAGTTTGACTTTCTGTATGTTTCGCCCTCTGCAAGAGGAGTTCCTGCTTAGGTCTCTTGGAGCATCTCCCATCCCAAAAACCTCTCCAATCCCACAAGCTACCTTTGCGCAGAGGATACACCGGCGAGGCCTACGAGAACCTATCTTCAAAACCAACAAAAGAAGGAATCTCACCGCAGCGATGGCGAAATAGCATTTTGCAAAGAGATGCCGACACATTTCAACCATTGAAACCAAAATCGCGTTTTTTCGATATTCTAAGTGAAGGACGAAAATCGGTGCGAGCGCTCTTTGCAGCGAGGAAAGGCCCATGATTACTTTCATTGTGCTGATGTTTACGGGCTTAATCGGGCTTGTGCTCATGGCGCTTCCGGGGTTCCTTCACCATGGCGGTCAGCTCTCCCATGCGGTACACACCCCCCATGCGCCGATTGGTGCCCATCACGGGGTTCATCTTCATGCGCCCTCCGTCGCCAAAATCTCGGCAAAGATGGGCAAGCCCAACTGGCTGCGCCTTGTTCCATCGCCAAGGGCTATCTTTTCCTTTCTGGCGGCCTACGGCGCCTTCGGAGTGCTCTTCATGGCAGGTCTGCACTTCTCGGCAACGCTGTCAGCATGGAGCGCCATTCTACCCGCTATTGCCTTTGAACGGTTTGTCCTTCGGCCCTACTGGAACTGGCTCACCAGCTTTGGCGCCACACCGGCCTCTCCGTTAACCACTTTGGTGTTTACCGAGGCGGTGGCCGTCTCCAATTTTCAAAACGGCCGAGGCATCGTTCAGGTAGAACACGATGGCCGTGCCGTGCAGATGATGGCCTATCTCACCCCGGAACAGTGCCATATGCCCGTGCATGTTGGAGACCGACTGCGCGTGGAGTCGGTAGATGAAAAGAAAGAGCGCCTCACCGTTTCGTTGTCGCATTGAGATGTCCTCATGACCGTTTGAAATAAAATAAGGAGATAGAAACATGGATAACTCGACTATGTGGATCGTCATCGCCTGTGCCGTGCTTTTAGCGGTGATTATTCTCGTCCCCATCATCGTGAATGCCTTCTACCGCACGGTAGATGCCGGCCAGATACTGCTGGTGAGCCGACCCGGAGGAGGGCCTCCGCGGGTTCACCGCGGCCCCTGCAAGGCCTGGGTCATTCCCCTCCTCACCGCCACCCAAGTGATCCCGGCTCAAGCCATTAATGTGGATATTGACATCACCGACCAAACTGCCGATGTGGATGCCAATGGCAGACCGGCCCCGGTAAAGGTGAACGTGAAAGCCTCTGCCATCGTCAGCGTCGGGGAAAGCGATTCGATGGTGATCACGGCGGCAAATAAGTTCTTCTCAAAACCGCCAGCAGACCAGCTTTCCACCCTCACCGACGTGCTCTCCTCCGCCGGACGACGCGCCATAAACCTCCTCACCCTCGACCAGCTCTTCAACGCCCGAACAGCCCCCTCTCCTGCGGCAACCACCTCGCTTGTGCCTGCAGGCGTTAGCGATGTGTTGGCACGCGGAGAGGACGACGCCTTGGCTGTGATCATTAAAGAAGCCTGCTCTCGTAAACTGCAAGACCTTGGGCTTACCTTCAACAGCCTCAACATCAAGGCTGTGCTTAGCGACGTGGCCGAAGCGCGGCGTCGCGAATCGGCAGCACGCGCCAAAGCCAGCGCCGACGTGGTGCAAGCGCAAGAGGAACAACGCGCCCGCATCGCCCAACTCGTTGCACAGCAGAAGATCAACGATCAGGAGCGCGAGCTGAATATGCAGATCGCCGCCAATGGCGCCGCCGTTGCACGCGCCGAGGCCGAGCGCATGCAGGCCGTGCGCACCCAACGAGAGGCCGAACTGGCCGCCACCCAGATCACTCAAGCGCGCGCCGACGCCGAGCAGACCGTCATCAAACAAGAGGCAGAGGGTCGAGCGCAAGCTGCCCGCATTCGTGCCATCGCGGCCGCAGAAGCCGAATCCATCCAAATGAAGGCGAAAGCCCTCGCCGAAGCCGGACCGGCCTACCTCGAGCTGCGCAGGCTTGAATTGGCTCCCGAATTAACACGCCAGATATCGGCAGCTCTCTCCAATGGGCAGTTCATCAACTTCGGGACTGCCGGCAACGACGGCCATACAGCAGCCACTACCGCATCAGACGATGTGATGCGCGTGGTGCAAACGCTCATGGCCGCCCAGGTCATTGCCAACAGCAACTTCGGTGGAAACCATAAATCCGAGGAGCCGGCTGCCCCCACCTCTCTCCCCTCCTCGCAACAGCCCGCCGCTCCCTCCATAAGGCCGGCCTCTCCACCCGCCCAGCCTGCCATTAAGCCCGACCAGAAACCGAACCAACCAAACCGATGATCAAAGAAGGCACAAAACAACTATCGTTTAAAACAGGGTAAACTGAAAGGAGGGAACAGCAGTAAGTCGAGGAGGACTCTTGCTGCACCGGCGTACCGGCCTTTTACTGTGAGCAAGAGAGTCTATGCATATTGCTAATTTTGCCTATCCGTCAGCACGAGCGCTCCTTTTGGGGGCTTGTGTGCTGGCGGTTTTGCATGGGTTTTTGCCCTCCCATTGGCTTACGTTCGTAGCTGTGGGGCGTCTGCGACGCTGGTCGGGACGCCGCACGCTTGGCGTTGCCGCAGCAACAGGGTTTGCACATCTCTTTGCAACCGTTATTCTTGGCTTCTTGCTCGCGCTCTCGGGTAAACACGTTTGGGCCTATCTCCACCTGCCGCCCCAGCTGGAGAAAACGGCCATCTCGATTGTCACCATCGGCTTAGGAGTCGTCTTCGTGCTCCAAACGCTTGTGCCTCATAAGGGGCATCATCATGAAACGGTTCCGACGACCTCTTCAGGAGATAGTGCCATCATCGCGACGCTCTTTATGGGCATGGTGCTCTCCCCATGCCTCGATCTTCTCCCGCTCTACGTCGTCGGTGCCAATTACTCCATAGCCGTTTTGAGCCTCATGAGCCTGCTTTTCGTAGGAATCACCGTGGGAGTGATGCTCACCCTTATCTGGCTTACCCTGCAAGGAATGAAACGCCTTAACCTGGAACCGCTCGAACACTACGAGGGTCTCCTCATCGGATGTGTGCTCATTCTATTAGGAATTACGGTCAACTTTCTGAAGTAAGTCATAACGGCGAACGATAATCATAGGAACGGTGAGAAGATGACACATGGAAACGGCGGCTGCGCCCATCATCATGCAGCAGGCATTGGAGAGAGGCGGCTTGCCTTCTCTCTACTGGGAACGATTCTTTTCGTCGCCATCGAAATCGGTGTCGGCTTGTGGGCTAACAGTTTGGCTTTGATCTCCGACGCCGGTCACAACTTCACCGACGCCATGGCGCTGGCCCTATCCTGGTATGGGCTTCGCGTGGCACGCCGGCCTGCCAATGCCATGCGAACCTACGGCTATCATCGTGTGGGCATCCTAGCGGCCTTCATTAACTCCGCTACGCTGTTTGTGCTCGCCCTCTGGCTTCTCAAAGAGGCTTTTCTACGCCTACTTCATCCGGAGCCGGTAGCCGGCGTTCCCGTTATCATCGTGGCGGCCATCGCATTGTTGGTGAACACCGTCATCGCCGTTGGCCTCCATCGCGCCTCGCAACATAGCCTCAATGTTCGTAGCGCTTTCCTGCATATGGTGGGGGATGCGGTGGCCTCCATCGGGGTGATCCTGGCCGGCATTCTGATCGCCATAACCAAATGGACTCTTATAGACCCGCTGGTCTCCATCGGCATCTCAGGGCTTATCGCCTGGTCTTCATGGGGCATCATTCGTGACAGCCTCAATGTGCTGCTCGAAGGCACTCCTCGCGGGCTGAATGTGGAGGAGATGACCCGGCATATGCTGGCGGTGCCCGGCGTCAGCGACGTGCACGATCTGCATGTCTGGACTATCGGCGATGGGATGACGGCTCTCTCTTGCCACCTCATCGTAGATAAGGAGAAGATCGATCAGGCTCCCGATGTCGTTCGCAAGACAAAACAGATGCTGGCCACGCGCTATTCGGTAGGCCATGCAACCATCGAAACGGAATGCGGTGGGTGTGGCCAACCGGATGAACCCTACTGCCGCCTTGAACCGCTGCCCAATGAGAACCCCCCGAATCATCACGAGCATGATCATCACGAATGCGATCACGCGCACTAAATGTAACTACAGCTTTGTTTTGCACAAAACGCCTCTTTCGCCCAATTATAGGGTATATTCTGATGTTTGGACGAAATAAGCCTGTTTTGCGCCAATAGGCCTCTAAGAGAGAGAACTCATCAAGTCATGCTGTGAGGACATTCATGTCAGACCCACAAATAAGTTCAAAAGAGCCAACCCCACCGTTGGAGCCGGTGCCCCCGCCACAGCCGTCGCTCCTCAAACGGTTTATACGCGTCCTTCTTGGGCGTCCGCTCTCCTCCTCCCAAATGGAGCACACCCTGCTACCGAAATTTTTAGCCCTTCCGGTGTTCTCCTCCGATGCCATCTCCTCGGTGGCCTATGCAACGCAAGAGATTCTTCTTGTGCTCGGCGGCGCCGGACTTTGGATCAGCAGCGCGCAACCGCTCTATTCACACTACACCATGCTGATCACCACCCTCATCGTCATCCTCTTGGCGATAGTCGTCGCCTCCTACTGGCAAACGATACACGGTTATCCCAACGGAGGAGGCTCTTACATTGTCGCTAAAGATAACCTAAAACCCCGCTTTATGCCCGATCTGCCCGGTCTCATCGCAGCCTCCGCCCTTCTCATAGACTATGTGCTTACCGTAGCCGTATCCATTGCATCGGGAGTTCAAAACCTTGAAAGCCTGCCACTTCCTCCCTGGCTGCAATGGCTTCACTTCGATCATCTCGTTCTTTGGTGTCTGCTCTTTATTGGCCTGCTCACTTTGGCCAATCTCCGCGGTCTCAAAGAATCCGGCTCGATGTTCGCCATCTTCACTTACGGCTTCGTGATCATGTGCTACCTCATGATCTTTTTAGGAGTGTTTGGGCATGCCTTTCTCGGCTGGCATGTGCACCCGCAGTATGCTAACCAGCGTTGGTGGGATGGCTCTACGGCACAATCGCCAGGGGCAAACACCATGGGAACCGTAGGACTTTTCCTTCTGCTCAGCGCCTTCGCGAATGGATGTTCCGCCATGACCGGAACCGAGGCCGTTAGCAACGGCATCCCGGCCTTCCGAGAACCGAAATCGCACAACGCGGCTTGGACGCTGATCTATATGGGCATCATTCTCGGAAGCATTCTGCTCGGAATCTCTTACCTGGCCGTGAATTTTCACGTGGTCTACTGGGAACATGCCGGACAGACCGCCCCCGCCGTAATAGACCAGATATCCGGCACCGTCTTTGGCAAAACAGGGCGCTGGCAGTTCCTCTACTGGGCCGCACAGTTCTTTACTGCGGCCATTTTGGTGCTGGCAGCCAACACAAGCTATGCCGATTTTCCTCGCCTCTCCTCTATCCTCGCCCGTGATCGCTATATGCCTAAACAGATGGCTAACCTCGGCGATAAGCTGGTCTTCACCAATGGCATTTTGCTTCTGGGTCTCTTTGCCAGCCTGCTCATCGTATGGAAAAAAGGCAACGTGGACGCTCTCATTCCCCTCTATGCCATCGGCGTCTTCACCGCCTTCACCCTCTCTCAAGCCGGTATGGTCGTGCACTGGTACAATCTTCGCAAAGTCGTACGAGGCTGGCAAGTGAAGGCGTTCTTCAACGGCCTGGGCGCCGTCGCCACCGGTTTGGTCTTTATTGACCTCATCATCGAAAAATCGCCTGAGGGTGCCTGGATCGTTTTAATTCTTGTGCCCATCATGGTCTATCTTTTCAAAAGAATCCATGCCCACTACGAAGAGGTCGCCAAGCTGTTAACTCTCGATAACTACTGCCCTCCTAAAGAACCTCAGAAAAACATCGTCCTCGTGCTCGTCCCCACCCTGCATCGTGGCGTTATGCAAGCTCTGGAATACGCTCGCTCGATATCCAGTGACTGCCGCGCCGTCCATGTCTGCGTAAACCCCGAAGAGACACCACGGCTCATCCAACGCTGGGAGCAATGGGTACATGATGTGCCTCTTGTGATCCTCAACTCGCCCTACCGCACCCTCATCGAACCGATTATGCGCTATCTTGATGCCATTCACCTGGAACGTCCCAACACCACCATCACCGTCGTTATCCCAGAGTTCGTTCCCCCAAAATGGTGGCATGCGTTTTTACATGGCCAGTCGGCAGCCCGCCTTAAGCTGGCGCTGCTCGGTAGAGAAGACGTTGTGGTGACCAATGTCCGCTACTTCCTTCATCCCTGCGAGGAAGGAACGTCGCCCAAAATGTTGAATAATCCAACATTGCTCCCTCAGAAACAAACAGGGGCTGTGAAATGATCATCGAAACCCAGGACGATGTCGTGCGCCTCTCCGGCTCGCTACGGCAAAACCAGTGGCCGACCATTCGCGCCGTGGCCGGCATGTTGCTCCACGATCATCCCGAAGGCATCATCATAGATTGCGCCAACCTTCAGGATATTTCCGAGGAGGGCGCCAAAACCTTTCTCGAAGCCATGCGCGATATCGAGGCTGCCGGCAAACGCATTATTGTGGCGAACCTACCGGAACATGTTCTTAATGTCATCAAAAGCGTACCTGGTATCCGTTCTCAACTCCCTATCGCGAACTCGGTCGAAGAGGCACGCGCCTCGTTGCATAGATTGCCTCAACATGCCTCTCCTACAGCCCTATCCCCAAAAGGCAGATCGCTTCTAGTGCTGCTTGTACCGGGAATTGACCTAACCCCCGGCGCGTGGCTCGCCACCCAAATGGCACGCGCACGCCGTTCAGAGGTCGCATTCGTCTTTCTCCTCGAAGTGCCCCGCGACCTGCCTCTTAATACCCCACTCGGCGAACAGGAGGATGAAGCACAACACGCCCTGGAGGTTGCCATGAACTTCGCAAAACATGCCGGTGTCACAGCCACACCCCATATTGAGCGCGTTCGCGATCTCATTGATGGCTCCCTTGCTATGATCCGACAATATGAGGTAGAGCGTGTCGTGTTCGCCACTAGTCGGCAAAACCTCGATACCGGAAACGAAGAGATCTTCTATCGCCTTGTGGACGCGCTGCTGCACCGGGCCCCATGTGAGGTGATCGTAGGACGATTGAAAGCGGAAAGAATCGGGTAACTGTTCCCCGTACCGAGACTAGGGTTTTGTGGGTCTTCCAGACAGGAGGAGATCGGCGTTATGGAGGACTGAGGTCTGAAACTTTGTAGGCATCAGCCGTCTTGAGGATGCAGCTTTCGTGGGTATATATATAGCAGGTTTTTCTGAGAAAGGAGGGTGGCATTCGTCTCCCGCCTAAACGTGGGAGTCTCCTGCCGCAATCTTTATGAACGCCTTCTCTTCTAAATCCAAAGAGACCAGCCCTTACGCTCCCTTCAGAGATTTCCCCGGTCTGGCCTCCATCGTGCAACAGGCTCTTAGGGAAGATATCGGCACGGGAGATATCACCACGCAACTCGTGATCCCCTCAACCGCCCGTGCAAAGGCCAATATCACTACACGAGTTGCAGGGGTCATCGCCGGCCTACCGGTTGTTCAAGAAGTCTATCGTCAACTCGACCCCAGCGTTCAGGTGGAGTTGATCGTGCAGGACGGCGACTCGGTGGAGGCGAACACGCCGCTTGCCATCCTCTCCGGGTGTGCCCAAAGCCTCCTCACCGGGGAGCGAGTGGCTCTTAATTTCGTACAACGTCTTAGCGGCATCGCCACGCTCACCGCAAAGTTTGTGGCAGCCGCCCGCCGAGAAGGTCTACGAATTGTAGACACACGCAAGACAACGCCCGGACTTCGCCTCTTAGAAAAGTATGCGGTGCGAGTCGGTGGGGGTCACAACCATCGCTTTGGCCTCTATGATGCCGTCTTAATTAAAGATAACCATATCGCCGCTTGCGGTTCCATCACAGAAGCGGTTCGTGCCGCCCTTACCGGTGCACCGCATGTTATGAGCGTCACCGTAGAATGCGACACGCTCGAACAAGTGCAAGAAGCGCTCGATGCTGGCGCCGATGTCATTCTTCTCGATAACATGTCCCCCGAGCAGCTGCGTGCAGCGGTTGCATTGGTGAACGGCCAAGCCATGGTCGAGGCCAGCGGAGGAATTACCTTAGAGACGATCGCCGAGGTGGCTGCTACCGGTGTGGACATCATCTCTATCGGCGCTCTCACCCATTCCGCACCCGCCCTCGACATCGGTATGGATTTCGTCATGACAAGTCTCTGACGCTCCCCGGCAGAAAAGCAACGGTACTCGGCTCTCCGACCCGCCCAACCGCAAAGCCTCCCCGCTGCTTCATACACCCACACCCCTCCCGACTGGGAACGGTGTCGTTAATAGAGTATACTGGTCTACGCGGATGGTCACCCTCTCCGCTGCGGACTTGAGGCACAGTGTTTTCAGCCCCGCCTCACGAAGCGGGGGTTTTCCGCATCGGGCTATAATCATGGCACTCTACCATCTTTCAAGCGTTCCCTCCACGATGGACGTGGCACGCGATCTACTTCATTCCGATCCACTTGCCTTACAGCGCTGGGACGGCGTTCTCGCCGACGAACAGACCCAAGGACGCGGCCAACGTGGCCGCAGCTGGTTTGCCCGTGCTGGCGAGAGCCTCTGTGCCACCTTCTTCTATCCCCAAACGTTCCCAATGCCCTCTCATCCTCATGACGAGCCTCTACAAAGAGTTGCCATGCTCTCTATATTGGCCGGGGTTGCCGTCGCCGAGTCGATCCATCGTGCCCTCCTCAAGGCGCTGGGCCTCCCGATATCCAACCGGCCGACCCCGTCTAAGCCCGATATCGGCCTCAAATGGCCCAACGATCTCCTTCTCAACCACAGAAAAACGGGGGGTATCTTGATAGAACTGGCCCAACTGCCGACAGGAGAACACATCCCTCTTATCGGTGTGGGCATAAACCTGTACATTAGGGAGTTTCCTCCGGAGCTGGCTTCACGCGCCACCTCCTTTCTCCGCGAAGGCATCCAAGGCATAACTCCCCTGTGGCTAGGGGCCCAGATAGCGATCTCTCTCAAGTTGTGGGCAGAACGTTATGCCGCCGGCGGCCCGGAGAGCGTCATGCGCCGATGGCAATACTACGACCGAACAAAAGGCACGGCCTATACGGTCTCTATCGGGGAACGGCAGGTTAGAGGCGTCGCCGTGGAGGTCGCTTCAAATGGCACCTTGCTGCTTCAGCTTGAGGATGGAACGCTCTTTCCCTGCTTTACTGCCAGCTCCGTGCAGCAAGAGGATAACAGACTCGATGCTACCGAGTAGGAAATGACGACCTGTTTGGCGAACGAAAGCACATCGGAACATCACGCCTCTCATAAGGAGACCCATGCGCCATGTTAAACCAAGCCCGTATCGGCATCGGCATTCTCTCTTTCGCCCACGGACATGTGAACGCCTATGCCGAGCGCATCCGTCAGTTTGATGATGCTCAACTTATCGCCTGCTGGGATAGCGATGAGTCGCGAGGGAAGCGCCAAGCAGCGCACTTTGGCATCCCCTACTCGCCGCATCTTGAGGACGTACTCAACCGCAAAGATATTGACTGCGTGATCATCGCCTCAGAAACCAACCGCCATGCCGATCTGGCCGTCGCAGCCCTCGAAGCGGGGAAAGCTGTTTTCCTACAGAAGCCAATGGCCATCACTTTGGCAGATTGCGATCGGATTATCGCCGCGGTGGAACGGTCTGGATGCTGGTTCAGTATGGCCTTCCAAATGCGATGCGACCCTCAAAACATCCGTATGAAGCAGCTGGTCGAGGAGGGTGCCGTTGGTCGTGTCGGAACCATTCGGCGTCGCCACTGCATCCCCGTGCTCTTTGACAAAAACTTCGTGGAAGGCCCCACCCGATGGCACATTCTGCGCGAAACCAACTTCGGCATGTTTTTTGACGACGCCACCCATGCCCTCGATTGGCTCGTCTGGATGCTAGGCAAACCTCCCGTTTCGGTCATCGCAGAAATTGATAACGTGTTAACCCATGTCGCTCCCGATGATACCGGAGTGGCCATCTACCGTTATGAGGATGGCCTGTTTGCTGAAGTTTATAACTCCAGCGTTACTCTGGCCGGAGAGAACACCACCGAGATATATGGTGACAGAGGTGTCATTATTCAGAATCATGGCGACGCTCCTTCGGCCATGATCAAGCCTCCGCATCCTATCGGGGTAAAACTCTATCAGCGCGACAAGGCCGAGTTGGGCTGGCAAGACCTCGGCCTTCCCATTCCTGCCTCTCACGGAGAGCGGATTGCCGGTGTAGCCCGCCCCTTTATTGACGCCTTCAAAAGCGGTAAACCGTTGTGCACCGCTCAAGAAGGGCGCCTCTCGGTGGAAATGTGCCTCGCCGCCTACAAAGCGGCAGAAACCGGCCAACGTGTCTTCTTCCCCTTTTCGGGTTAGAAGTAGTGCTTCCCTACCCCACTAGGGGTGCAGAGAGCTACAAAGCTTCTGCACCCCCTTCTTTTAACAGCTTAGACCATCTCTGCCGTATATCCCCATAACACAGGTAAACTCTATGTGAGAACATGGTACACACCGAAACCTTCACAAAAGAAACCGTACACAAAACCGAATCGCCCCCGCTCACCGAAATAGGTCTGCTGCTCCTTTGCCTGCTCCTCTTCTTCTGGCGACTAGGTTCTGTGCCCCTCTTTGATCTTGATGAGGGCCTCTATGTGGCTTGTGCTCGCCAAATGGTTCTTCATGGAGACTGGATCACCCCGCGCCTTAACAGCCACCCACCGCTCAACCCATCCGCCTTCACAACCCCCTTTTTTGAGAAACCCATTCTTGTCTACTGGCTTGGGGCGCTTTCCATGCGCCTTGTTGGACTTACTCCCTTTGCAGCCCGACTTCCTTCGGCCATCGCCAGTCTGCTCACAACGCTCCTCGTCTGGTGGTTCGCCAAAATCGCCTTCGGACGCCGGGCTGCGGCTTGGGCGGCTCTTACCTACATGCTCGCCCCGCTCACCCTCCTCGATGCCCGCCAACTTACCACCGATGCCCTGCTCACTTTCTGGTTCACCATCATGATGTTAAGCGCCTATCTCTGTCTTGAACCACCCTCTTGGGTCACTCCCAAAATGAGGTTCGGCCTAGCCATGGTCTTCTGGACATCTCTCGCCCTCTCCATTCTAACCAAAGGAGCCGCCGGCGCCCTGCCTCTCTTTATTCTAGCCCTCTTCCTTCTTCTTAAACGCTTTACACTGCGCATCAAAGCACACGGTGGCTTTCGATTCTATCTCTCTTTGCAGTTCACGTCGTCTCGTACTCTCCTCGCCGCATGGCGTTGCTTGTATCCCTTCCTCGGCCTCCTCCTCTGCCTGGCAATAGCCGCGCCATGGCACTACCTCATCTGGAAAGCCGGAGGCCGAGATGAGCTTGGGCACACATGGTTTCAAGAGTACATTTTGCGTCAACACCTAGGGCGCTTCCGTGGCCTCGACAAAGTGCATGATATGCCGTTGCCTACCTACATCGTCTTTTTCCTCATTGGGTTCTTCCCATGGGCCTGTTTTGCTCCTGCAGTCCTCTCCATTCAAGATTTATGGGCTTCCCACCGACGCCACGAGCGCTTCCTGGTTGTCTGGTTCTGGGCGGTATTCGTTCTCTTTTCTCTTGCTTCCGCCAAACTCCCCTCCTACATCGCCCCACTCTACCCGGCTGCAGCCATTCTCACCGGTAGGTGGCTCGATATCGGCTTCGCGCACCCAAATGCATCCTTTGCTAAAACCCTCCGGCGCGGCGCTTGGGCCGCTGTCATCACCGCCCTCCTTCTCTTAGTGGCCGCCCTTCTAGGCCCCCACTTCGTTCCTCGTAACGCTCCTATCGCGCCTCCCATTGCAACGCTTGCTCGGCAACTAACGACCCTATTAGCACTAGGAACGCTGCTCGCGCTGTTGTGCTTTCGTAAGTGGGTGTTTCGCTTAGGTGTCACCGTTCTTGCGCTTACCATGACGCTCATCATGCTTCTGGGATATACCGTGGGCTATCACGATGCCGCGCGTTACGTTCAAGACCCCTACCAACAGCTCGCCAAAGACGCCAACAACGATGCGACCCGCGGCATTCCCATCGTCTACTATCACATCATCCCCAGGCGCCCCTCTATGCTTTTCTATGCCAACTACTCGCCCTATGAGCATAAAGAGCTACCCCTCCTCCCTTGGCTTACCAAAACGGTTCCGTTAAGCATGGGTAGAGTAGACGTGATCACCTCCGCCGACACATGGCAACATCATCTCCAAAGCGAACTACAGCAACACAAAATTCCCGTGCATATTTTGAAATGGCTTGGCGGCCCACCTGGGGGATGGGTGCTGCTGCAAATGCATGTCGAAGAAAGAAAGGATCGGCAAGCGAGTCCAACCGGAGTTTAGAAATGAATACCCAGCTGCGCCTGAGCCGCATATTGTGGCTGTGCTTGCGCCCCTAAAGCGCCGTTATAAGAGATGGAGCCGGAGAGGGAGAAATCGAAGACCGAGTTGAAGTGATGCGTGAAACTTAACAGGTAGGTGCGTGCCCAGTTCGGCCCTCCGAAGAGGTTCTGGGCTTGCAAACCCGTCGTCAGACTGTCCCAGGGGGTGAGGTTGAAACCCAAACTGAAGTTGGCCGTATCGGAACGGCTCGGGTTCAGCAGATTGTGCAGTAGGCCCAACTGCGCCTGTAACATTAAGAGACCGACCCGCGTTTGCAGACCAAAATCCTCTCGTTGAACCTGTTGTAACTGTCCATTCTGCTCGGGATTGTAGTAGAGAGCGCCGGTAAGCTGCAGCTGGGCGAGAGGTGCATAGCTCAACTGAACTCCATACGTATTCACGTTGTCGGGTGCCGGGGCGCCCGAAGTGAGACGCATATCCCTCAGACGCACCGTTCCGGTGAGCTGCAATCCCTTTGTGGGTTGGGCGGACAGATCAAACAGTCCAACCAACGCCCTATTTGTGGGCGTCCCCGTATACTCCACGCCGCTAGAAAGTTGCGCGCGCAGCCCCTGCAATGGGGCATGAAGCAGGAGGGAACGATTGCGTTGTGCCCCCGTGTTCCCTAGAACATCTTCGTAAAGCGTATCTACTTTGACCGCTTGGTTTTTATCAATCGGTATGCCGGCGCTCAAACTCACCTTCTGATCATCCGCAAAGCCCGCAGGGGTTAACTGATTGGTGAAGGCGGTATCGAAATGGATACCAGGATTCAGGCTTCCCGCCACATCTATCCCTGCGCTCTGCGTGGTGGTTGCGCCGCTCGACCCCTTTAACGGGGTAGCAGAAAGGGCATCAAAATGAAGCGTGGCGTTGGTGTTCGGCGCGAGTGGATGAGATAGCGACACGCTGTTATGAAGGGTTGAGGTACCCCCTTGCGCGTTCGCCACGGTCTCTAAAGCGCTGCTTGCAGCCAATTGGCCGTTTTGCGGCAGCTTGGCACTGATAGCAGCGGAGAGCAATCGGTCTGACGTGCTCACGTTATCCGTCAGGATGTTTGCGCTCGCAGCCGCCAGCTGATCGGTTTGACGAGCTGTAAGTTGAATGGCAAGCGACTGCAGTGGCGTGAGAGTGCCCGTCAGCCCCATTATCTCTTGACCGGGGTTTAGCCCGGCAATCCCTTGTTGCGCAAAGAGAGTTCCTGCCCGATGATACGAAAGCCCAAAACTGGCACCGCGCATCGTGGCCGTGCTATCGAGCAGAAACCCGCTGCGTCGAAGCCAGTCTTGCCCATGCATATCTAAAAAGAGGCCTGTGGTGAGATCGGAGGTGGGCAGAAGATGAAAACGATCCTGAAACTGCAGAGCGCTGTAAGTTCTCGGGTCAGATGCACTCGGCGAGGCAGGACTATCGGCGGCACGTAGCAAGGAAGAGATTCTAAGAAACCCGTTATCGTTCTGCCAGAAGTTCCATTGTAGCGGCACATAGCTCGCCGAGAGCACACGTACCGCCGTCGGCGTGTTCACACTATAAGTCACTCGGGCAAGCTCCCCACTCGGCAACGGCACGCTAAAGCGGATAACCCCCGAAGACCAGTCTATCGTATAGTCACGGCCAGCCTGTAACAGGCGGCCATCTACAACCACCATTTCGGAGCCTTGCACCGCATTTCGCCAGGATAGCCGGTACGGCCCCACGGTATTCTGCCCGAGAATAAGGTCGGTCTGCAGGTCGTTTTTCGAGTCGAACTGCGAACCTGCAGGAAGAATGGCTCCCGATGCATCCATAATGCGTACCGAGAGGGGGCTTGGCGCCATGCTCGTCGTTTGGGCAAATGCCTTCTGCCCCACTATCGCCAAACAAGCCCCAACAATCAAGGCGATGGCGACGGTTCGCCTCAAGCTCTGCACGACAGGCGATATGTATGGTTGTGGAAACATTCGGCGCATGGCTCTGAACGGGGGCAATGGAGTTTCTATATTTAAATACGCTTTTTTGAGACGCTCCGTGACACTAAAAGTTACATCACCCGCCTCTAGAACCGGGAAGCGGCTGCCTCAACGGCCTCGGGGAAGCTGGGATAGGCGTGCATGGTTTGGGTAATGGCCTGAATAGGCAGACCATTGCGCATGCAGACGGCGATCTCGGCGATGGTGCTAGAGGCGTGCTCCCCGAAGATATGCCCTCCCAAAATACGCCCGCTCGCCTCTTCGACAACAAGTTTCACCAAACCCTCTGGGGTATTGCTCAGCACGGCCCGATCGAGATCGGCATAGTCAAAGCGAGCCACTTTAATCTTCAAACCGGCAGAAAGGGCCTCCTGCTCGGTCAGTCCCACACTCGCCACCTCAGGGTCAATGTAGGTACAGCGCGGGGTCACCGAATAGTCTACAGGTTCGTTCGCATGGGCAAAGGCGTTACGTACCATCACGCCCCCCGCATAGCTGGCCACATGGGTAAACAGGGGGCTTCCGGTGACATCGCCTGCGGCCCAAATGGAAGGCACGCGCGTGCGCAGATAGGCATCTACCGGCAGAGCGTTTTGCTCAATAGCAAGCCCGGCGGCCTTCAAGTTCAGCTCTTCGACGGCCGGCCATCGTCCGGCGGCCACGAGAATCTCGTCGCAGTGTATCTCTTCCGCGCCGTTTGGGGAGGAGAGATGAAGGCATTTAAACCCGTGACCTCGTTCCACACACTCCACATGAGCCGATAGAATCAGGCGTATCCCCTCCTGCTGCAACGAGGCAGCCACCCGCTCCGCAATCTCTGCATCCTCTCGAGGCAGCACCTGAGGCAGACGCTCCAGCACGGTGACTTCGGCTCCGAATCGTCTGAAGAGAAGCGCAAACTCCAGGCCGATCGGTCCTGCCCCAATGACGGCCAATCGCTTTGGCAAGCTTGTCAACCCCACGGCCTCTCTATTGGTTATAAAACCGGTCTCCTGTAAGCCCGATATCGGCGGAATGGCAGGAACCGTTCCGGTCGCGATAAGCACCTGTTCCGCGTGAACCACCTTTTTCCCTACGCGAATTTTGTGAGGCTCCTCAAAGGAAGCGTATTCTGGGAAAAAGGCCGCACCCCACTGGGAAAGCCCGGCATCTGGCGGCCCGTCCCCGCCAACTTCGCGCATCTTGCGGGCTTTATAGGCCATCGCTTCCGCAAAATCGGCTCGATCCACGGTTACATGGATGCCATAGGGTGCCGTTTGAGTAACTTGCTTCCAGACCTGTGCAGCTCGCAGCAGCGCCTTTGTGGGCACACATCCGGCCCAAAAACATTCGCCCCCGGTCTCTCGTGCCTCTGCAACCGCAACCAGTTTACCCATTCGTGCGGCCAGGCGCGCCGCTTTTAGCCCTGCCGAACCGCCCCCAATAACGACCAGATCGTACGATTCCAAGTCCTTTCCTTTCCATCCCAAAATCGGCTTTCGTTGTATTATACGTGCAAGGCGGCACGAATGGCCAACAAGCCGCCCTAAACGCCCTTAGCCGTATAGGCCACGAGAATCGAAACGCGACGGTTTACATAACTATAGGGGTGAGCCGGGTCGAGCAATTTGCGGTCGGCATAGCCCCGAACGGCCAACACCTGTCGCGGACGCAACCCGTTCTCCTCCATAGCACGACGGGCCGCATTGGCTCTATCGGTGGAAAGCTCCCAGTTCGAGTAGCCATAGGGCGTGCCATAGGGGCGTGCGTCGGTATGTCCTTCAACGATAATCGGGTTGTTGAGCTTCCTCAACTGATGGGCGATGATCCGCAATAGCTCTATGGTTCGGGGCTTCAAGCGAGCGCTGCCGGTATCGAAGAAGAGCGCAGGGGTCTTCTCCATTAACTCGATGCGTAGCCCTTCCGGCGTGAGGTGAATTTCAATGCTATCGCGCAGACCCTTTAGTTCGGGCGTGCGCATGATCTGACTTAGGATGGCCTGCTTTACTTTTTGGAAATCCACATTAACTGTTGCATTAGTCGCAAAACCTCCATCCTGTGGGATGAGCGGTGCCGGCTTGCCCTGTTTTATTTGGGGCTGATCGGCCAAAGGGCTTTTTCCGCCGTGCGCCGTTTTCATAAAGCCGGTGGGGTCACGAAAATAGGCGGCGATGGCATCCCGAATCGGCTTACTCAGTCCCACAATCCACATCACAAGGAAGAAAGCCATCATGGCGGTCACAAAGTCGGCGTAGGCCACCTTCCACGCACCGCCGTGATGGCCTCCCCCCCGCTTTTTCTTCACAATGCGAATGATAATGGGATTGGCATCGTTCTCATTCAAGGCCATGTTCCGTCTCCATTTCCGTCTTTAGGCTGCCAACCGCTGCTCTTCGCCGCCTAAATTCTTTACGTACTGCTCCATTTCGGTAAAGGAGGGGCGCAGCGACGGCTCGATGTTGCGTCGTGCAAACTCCACCGCCGTTAGGGGCGCATCGCCACGCGCAAACGACAGCAGCGCACATTTAATGCAGGCCATGTAGGCGCTTTCACCCCGCACCCGCGCCTCCAGAGCCGCAGAGAGAGGCGCGAAGATGCCGTAGGCCAAAAGGATTCCCATGAACGTACCCACTAGAGCGGCCGCCACTTTATGCCCTATCTCCTCCGGCGGCCCTCCTATCGCCGCCATCGTGACAACAACTCCAAGCACCGCCGCCACAATTCCAAATCCGGGCATCGCATCGCCTAGTTTGGCCAAAATATGTGCCGGCTGAACCAGCTCCTCATGGGCGGTTTCCAGATCGATATCCATCATTTCTGCCAAATCATGACTGGCCACCGTTCCCGTTACGATCACCTTCATCGTGTCGGCCAAAAACAGAAGCGCATGGTGATTCGCCATAAAATTGGGGTACTGGGCGAAGAACTCGCTCTCCTCTGGATGCTCCACGTGTTTATCCAACGCTACCAACCCCTCCTTGCGGGCCATCATAAAGAGGTCGTAGAGCATCTTGAGCAGCTCCATATAGCGCTCTCGGGTGAAAGGGCTGGGCTTGAGCAAGGAGAGCACGCTTCGCAAGATGGTCATTACCATGGAAAAAGGGTTTGCGATGAGTAGGCTGCTTAAGGCGGCTCCCCCAATAATCACCAGCTCGTTCGGCTGGATCAAAGCCCCTATCTTTCCTCCATCCATCATAAACCCAACAAGAATGCTTGCAAAAAGCAAGCCGATCCCCACTAGAACGAACATCGCATCTCCTTCATCAACAAGGTAGTCTCCGTCCGGTTACCCCTGTGCAACCTACAGAGCACAAGCGCTCTGATTTTTGGACGAAGCGCGGCCTTTCGTGAGAATAAAGCCGAGCGAGTCGCAGAAAACAGGTATTTTTACCGAGGGTCGCACCTTCGCCATGCCCAAACACGTCATTACGGGCGAGCACCGGCAAGCTTAAGCGCCTACACTTTACGAAATGCCGTGCTTGCTATGCCAACAGGTAAAATGTAAATGAGGAGCGGTTCTTATTATCTAAGCTTTCGCGGAAACCCATCCGATAATGCAGAAGAAACAGGCACCCTCCTCTGAATGCTTTCGCCACTGCTAGGAGAAACGAAACTAATCATCAGGGAGGAAAGGAACCTTTTATGAACATCTGCGTTGTAGGCACCGGCTATGTGGGGCTGGTAACCGGCTCCGTTTTCAGCGATCTTGGCAACGAGGTGATCTGCGTAGATAACAATGCGGAAAAGATCGCCATGCTCGAGCGCGGCGAGATGCCCATCTATGAGCCTGGCCTTGAAGAGATGGTGAAACGAAACCGCGAAGACCACCGGCTTTTCTTCACCACCGATCTCACCTACGCCGTCGAGCGATCAGACGTCGTTTTCATCTGTGTGGGAACGCCTCCAACGGAAACCGGCGACCCCGACATGCGCGCCATTCAGGAGGTTGCCCGCGGCATCGCCCGCGCTCTCAATCGCTACAAAGTCATCGTGAATAAATCCACGGTGCCTGTAGGAACCGGCGACATGGTGCGCGAAATCATCGAAACCAATCGGGTTCGCAACGTGGATTTCGATGTGGTGTCCAACCCCGAGTTCCTACGCGAAGGCAGCGCCATAAAAGATACTCTTGAACCCGACCGCATTGTCATCGGCGCTCCAAACCAAGTGGTCGCCATGAAGATATTGGAACTCTATGCGCCGCTCGAGCGCCCCATGATCATCACCGATGTCGCCAGCGCCGAGATGATCAAATACGCCTCCAACGCCTTCCTCGCCACGAAGATCAGTTTCGCCAACACCATCGCCAATATCTGCGACGAAGTGGGTGCCGACGTAGCCCAAGTGGTGAAAGGCATGGGCCTGGATAGCCGCATCGGGCCGGCCTTCCTCAATCCGGGGCTTGGCTATGGAGGCTCTTGCTTTCCAAAAGACACCGCAGCCCTCGTGCGCACCGCCGAAAAGGTGGGCGTTGACTTTAAAATCCTTCGCGCCGTTATGGATGTTAACGCCGAGCAACCCATTCGCTTTCTTGATAGACTACGAGCCGCTCTCGATGGCAGCTTCGATGGCAAAACCGTTGGCATTTTAGGGCTGGCTTTTAAGCCCAATACCGATGATATGCGCGATGCGAAAAGCGTGGAGATCATCGCCCACCTGCTCGCCGAAAAGGCCGAGGTGAAAGCCTACGATCCTATCGCCATGGATAACGCAAAGCGCATCTTCCCGCAGATATGTTATGGAAAGAACCCCTATGATGTGGCACAAGAGGCAGATGCGCTTATGATCGTCACCGAATGGAACGAGTTTAAGCTGCTTGATATGGAGCGAATCAAAAACTCTATGCGGCGCCCTATCCTTTTCGACGGTCGCAACATCTACGACCCCATCCGCATGAGGCGTCTCGGTTTTGAGTATCAGTGTGTTGGACGTACCCGCGCCACCATCCCCAACCACCGCCACTAAGTTCTGCAAGGAGTGAAAAGTTATGTCGCTGTTACGAAAAGTGCTCGGCCTTGGCCGCAACGAACACTACGACGAGGGCCTTCGCCTCTTCGACGAGGCGCGCTATGAAAAAGCGCTTGAAGCGTTCGAGCGAGCACGCGCCGATCTTCACAAACGCCCCTCAGCGCTCTTAAGTCGCCTCACAAACTTTTACATCGCGGAGACCCATACCCATTTAGGTCAAGAGCGAATGCGACAAGGCCAGTGGGCGACCGCTGCCCACCACTTTTCCCAGGCGCTTGCCATTCACCCCAACTACGCCGACCTTCATTTTCAATTGGCCCAAGCGCACCGCGCCATGGGCAACAAACATGAGGCACTCGAAGCACTTCAGAAAGCCCTCGCCGTCAACCCCCGTTATGCCCGTGCCCATCTGCTCGTAGGGCTTATTCGCTATGAACAGGGGTTTCACCAAGAGGGCCTCGAGGCCATTCGCCAGGCGACCCTCCTAGAGCCGGCGTTTCATTCTGAGGCCTATCGCAACGGGATCGCCTGCCATGAACAGGGAGATACGCTCTCAGCCCTCCAATGGTTTGAGCAGGTTCATCACACCCAAATTGATGACATCCTCTTTCACTTCCATCTTGGGGACGACCTCTACCGCAAGGCGCTCTACCAAGAAGCCATTGCAGAATACCAAAAAGCCCTCACCCTCAACCCCGACTACGCCGATATTCGTCATCACCTTGGCATGGCCTACAAGGCCTTGGGTCTCTATCAAGCGGCGTTGGCCGAATTTCGCTATGCCCTCCGTCTCAACCCCCGCTTCGTAGATGCACACATCAATCTCGGTCTCACCCTCCGCGAAGTGGGTCAAAACCAGGAGGCATTCACGCATTTCCGTCAAGCACTCGATCTCGAGCCGGACAATCCCATCGCAGCCGAGAATCTCCAGGAACTAGAAATTGCCCTAAAAGCGGCCTAGAACGTTTGAACCGAATCGTAATTTGTAGGGGCAGGCCTTGTGCCTGCCCACTTTGATCAAAATTTGTGCAAGAATGTACCCACAAGGCAGAATTTTCAGCTTTTTCTATTGATGAGACAACATAACAACGGAATGTCATTTCGAGGAAGCGCCAGCGACCGAGAAATCCTGGAATAACGGAATGTCATTTCGAGGGAGCGCTAGCGACCGAGAAATCCTGGAATAACGGAATGTCATTTCGAGGGAGCGCTAGCGACCGAGAAATCTTAGAATGAGAACAGCGGTGCAACACAACTACGGAGCATTATTTCGACGCACGGAGTGACGAGAAATCTTATGCGAAACTACAACTTCTATGTCTACATACTCACCACCTGGAACAACAAAGTGATGTATATCGGCATGACGAACAACCTTGAGCGCAGGATATATGAACACAAGAACAAAATGGTGGATGGTTTTACCAAAAAATATAACGTAACCAAATTAGTTTACTTTGAGTACGCAACAGATGTGAATGCGGCAATTACCAGGGAAAAGGAAATTAAAAAATGGCGCAGGGAGAAGAAGGCGAAATTGGTTACAAGCATGAACCCTGAATGGAAAGATTTGAGTTTGGAATGGGAGAAAGATTTCTCGCCGCCTGCAGCGGCTCGAAATGACATTGAATGATGCATGCTCGAAATGATAGGGCTATGCTCGAAATGACAGTGCCTCGCCGAAATAACAGCTCTTTGCTTGAAATGATGAGCAGAGTGCCACGGCGGAGCAACACAGCAATGGAACGTCATTGCGACGCATAAATGTCATTTCGAGGAAGCGCTAGCGACCGAGAAATCCTGGAATAACGGAATGTCATTTCGAGGGAGCGCCAGCGACCGAGAAATCCTAAAATGAGGTCAAAGATTTCTCGCCGCCTGCAGCGGCTCGAAATGACAGGGGGTGGTCGAAATGATAACGCCTTGCTTAAAATGATAAGATGGAGGCAAAGACGGGAAAACATAACAACGGACTGTCATTTCGAGAGAGCGCTAGCGACCGAGAAATCCTGGAATAACGGACTGTCATTTCGAGGGAGCGCTAGCGACCGAGAAATCCTGGAATGAGGTCAAAGATTTCTCGCCGCTTGCAGCGGCTCGAAATGACAGTGAATAATGGATGCTCGAAATGATAGGGTGATGCTTGAAACGATAGAGCGCCTTGCTTGCAATGATAGATGATGAGGAAATGCAAACAAGAAGTAACCACTCCTTCCCGTTCTGCCCCTGCGAAAAATCTCTCGCCCTTACAACCGTCCCAACGAACCACCCTCACCCGCAGAGGAATGCCCCTTAAACCGCAAGCATGAAATGTTCCTTTGCCCGGACATAGGGTAAAATCTACACCAGCCTACAGATTGGGAGGTATCGCAAGATGGACCTGGATGTCCGCTTGGCAGAGACCGTACAGGAGTATGCCGACTATCTTGAAACATGGCGCACCCAACTGGCCATCGTTCCCTTTGAGCAGATCGTGCAAGAAGCCAAAGGCCCCGAACATGTCGGCATTTTCTGTGTGGACGTCATCAACGGCTTTTGCTATGAAGGCCCCCTTCATAGCGACCGCATCGCCTCCATCGTACCCCCCATCGTCGCTCTCTTTCAAAAGGCCTATGCGATGGGCGTGCGCAACTATGTGCTCACCCACGATGCCCACGATCCGGCCGCCGTGGAGTTCAACGACTACCCCCCACATTGTATTCGCGGCACAAGCGAATCGGACATCGTACCGGAACTTATGAAGCTGCCCTGCGCACCCCACTACCGTCTTCTTCCCAAAAACTCCATCAGCTCCTCCATTGGAACCGGCCTGGACGACTGGCTCGATACCCATCCCCAAGTAACGCACCGCATCGTTGTGGGCGACTGCACCGACCTTTGCACCTATCAGCTCGCCATGCACCTAAAACTTCGCGCCAATGCGGCCAATCGCCTTGAGCCCGTTATTCTGCCGGCCAACTGCGTCCAAACCTACGATATTCCGGTGGAGGTGGCCAAGAAAGAGAATATTCCCGCTCACCCCGGCGACCTTCTCCATCTTGTCTTTCTCTACAACATGGCCTCTAACGGCATTCAGGTCGTCTCCGAAATCGCTTAGGAGACGCCCGAAACCGGTCTCACTGCCAAGCCCCTTTACGGCACCCAACGCACCCCAAACGAAAAGGAGATGTCAGGGCCGATGTTGCTGAACCAAGGCAGAGTGTAGTTATGGATGTCACCGTTTTCGGAATACGATGCATAGAACTCCGTGTGCCGATCCATAATGCGTCGGTAACCAAACGTGGCCGTGACATTGGCCTGATCCACAAAGGTGTTGCCGGTTCGCATAACTGGACCTGCGGCATCTATCTGTAAGATGTAGCTATCCCTGTTGTTCGCGCGATACTCAACGGCAATTGCTCCCTGGCCCACCCCACCCAGCGGATGGGGAAGATGTCGAGGATGCCCCAAACGAACACCGCCGATGTTGATATAGACAATGGCGTTCCGCCCCCAAATATAGCGGGCGTCCAAAGAGAGACCTACATCCACGTTGCCGCTCCCTAAAAGCAGGGCCGTGTTGCCTGTAGGCAACTTAAGCCCGAAACGCAAAGCGAGTGTGCCCCGCGATGTTACGGGCAAAAGGCTCCGCTTGACAATGAAGGTGGTTTCTCCTATCCCAAAAGCATTTCCCTGATTTAACAGCACATGGCCTTGAGCATCTATGATCTGCCAAATGCTTCGGTACATAGGCCAGTGGTCGCGCCCCAACGGGTCATCTTCAGCGTTGGCCGGCAACCCAAAGAGACGATGGTAGGCGCGGATGATCCCGTCCAAAATGCCTCCATTGCGCCATTCAACAGGCACGTAAACGGATAGTTCGGTGTTATGCAAATAGCCTTTATGCCAGGAGAACATGAGCCGCTGATACTCGTTGTCCTCCACCACGGTGGCACCCAAGCTGGGGCTAGGGATCAGCAGGTTGTTGATGAGATCGAGCTGTACCCCAACCCTTACCGCCCCATTGGGCAGCGGCACGGCGTTGTCGGGTAAAAACTGGAGGAAAAGCAGGTTCGCAGGACGCGGGTCGCGTAAAGGGATCGGCCCCTGAGGCAAACCGTAGTCGGGATTCTTAGGTGCGGTCTGTGCGCCCCCTCGGAGCCCGAGAACGGACAGTAAAAGCAAGAGGCCGGTAGAGAGAAAGCCTGTTTTTCGCAAAGGCCTTCCTCCTCTACCCGCGCATGATCTGCCGTGCCCCAAACATCACGGCCCCATGAGAGCTTCCCACAATAGGACGGGGCACGATCCCCGTCCTGCGGTGGTACTCCTCACAGACCTCTTGGAGCGCTTTGTCGGCCTCTGGGCTCTCCCTACAGAGCACCACTACGGCTCCGCCCGATCCTCCTCCGCTCACCCTCGCGCCGTAAAGCCCACGCTCCGGCCCTCTCTCACGTACCAACTCCACCAGCAAGTCCGTCTCCGGGGAACCGAGATCGAGCCGTGTGCTGTAGGACTCGTGCGTAGCATACATCAGTTTCCCTGCCTCTTCCATGAGATAGGTATCCACTTGCGGAGAAGGCTCTTCTTCTAACTTTCCCTTCCTCTTCTCCCATTCTCGGCGCTCCTCATACCGCAATGAAGCAAGATGCATAATCGCAATAAAAGCGTGAACCCGCTCGTTATCCAAAATCGGATGCTCCGCACAGGCTCGCGGATGATAGGTCTGCTCGGGATCTACCCGCGTCACGCGATCGGGCAGCATGCCGTAAAGCCTTTGGAACTCCGCCCCGGTCAGCGTCTCAGGGATCATCTCCCGATACTGAGCAAATTCCGCCGAAGACATCCGCGCCAGATAGTTCTCCAAAAGCTTGCCCCCGCTCTCCAATTGAATGATCTTCAGTCCCATGAAGGCCCCCACGCGGGCGCGCACATAGTGATCGCCACCAACCGAGTGCTTCACTCGCGAATCGATCCCCACAAACCGCCACCCCGGAGGTATGCGCTGATTGCCCAGCAGATCGTGCGGCTGGCAGCGCAGCACAAGCAGGGCGTTCTCCCGTCCAAGCGCCGCCGTTACCTGGTCCATAATGCCACAGGGCGCTCCCACGATAAGGTTCTCAACCCGCTGACACCAGGCCGCCAGTGTAAGATCGCTCGGATGGATACCGGTCGCCTCACTGAGGGCGTGCATGGTGGCCACCTCGATGGCTGCTGAAGAGGAGACTCCGGCCCCAGGGGGGACATCGCTGCGAAGCAGAATGTTAGCGCCCTGTAGCCCTAGACGCTCATCTACCACGCCTTCGGTAAACTTACTGTAAGCAGCCAACATAACGTAGAAACAGCCGGCAATGTAGGCTGCCCACTTTGTCTCTGGATCGGAGGTGAGAGCCGCATGAACCTCCTCCACCGGCCGTGGTCGCCCCTGTGCATCTACCAAGAGGTCTAAGGAGAGCGTTACTTCGGGCTTTAAACCCTCCTGCTCTATTCCCAAGCTGCGAATGCGTAAAAACCTATCCGATCGCCACTGCCAAGCGGCATAGGCCGCGTGAGCTATCGGCATCTCTAAAACGGTGCCGCCTGAGTAATCCCCCACCCCACCCATGACATCAAGCCGACCGGGAGCACGAGCGCCGGCAATTGGGCCTACGCCATCAAAAAAATCGGCCTCTTCTTCACGAACGAGACGCTCGAACTCCGCCCATTTTGTCTCCGCATCGGCAGGCGGGGTAAAAGAGTAAGGTGATATGTCCATCCTATCGGTTCCCATCCGTTCTCCTTATTATCTTATAGTTTAATCTCTTTGGTGCACCCACGTCAAACGAACCCAGAAATCTAACCCCATTTTTAAGTTTTGCCCTCATTCAACCGATATAGCAACGAATCGCTTGACTTACAGCACAAGGTTATAGGACAATAATACAGCCCATGTCCACAAGAACACTGATCGCCTCTAATGAACTGGAGCGTGCGGTGCTCGTCTCCGTCGAACCAGACGAAGCCCTGCGCCCCTATGCCTTGGCAGAACTGGCCGCACTGGCGCGCACGGCCGGCGCTGAAGTCGTTGGTGAGTTCTACCAACGGCGCCTCCGCCCCGATGCGGCCTTCTTCATCGGCCCCGGCAAGGTGGAGGAGCTGCTCGCCGGTATACACGCCAGCCAGGCCAACCTTGTGATCGTAGACAGCGAGCTTTCTCCTGTGCAGGCCCGCAACCTTGAGGAGGCCCTGCGCTGCCGTGTTATTGACCGCACCCAGCTCATTCTCGACATCTTTGCCCAACGGGCGCGCAGCCGAGAGGGAAAACTGCAGGTGGAGCTGGCACAACTTACCTACCTATTACCGCGTCTGTCAGACCTCTACACGCGTTTCGAGCGTCAGCAGGGTGGCATTGGGGTACGTGGAGGCCCTGGAGAAACGAAGCTTGAGACTGACAGGCGCCGCGTGCGTGACACTATTCGCGATCTGCAAGCGCGCCTCGCCGAGATTCGTAAAAACCGCCAGAACCAGCGCGCCCATCGCCGCCGCCTGCCTTTTCCCACCGCAGCGCTGGTGGGCTACACCAGTGCCGGAAAATCTACATTGCTGAATGTGCTCTCCGGCAGCGATGTTTATGCCGACCCCATGCTGTTTGCCACGCTCGACCCCACTACCCGGCGCATGGAGCTGCCCGACGGCTGGGGCGTTCTGCTTACCGACACCGTGGGCTTTATTCGCAACTTGCCCGCACATCTCATCGCAGCCTTCCGCGCGACGCTTGAGGAGGTTGCAGAGGCCGACTTTCTTATCCATGTTGTAGATGCAAGTCATCCGCATCGGGACATACAGATACAGGCCGTGCTGCAGACGCTCGAAGAGCTTGAGTTTCATGAAAAGCCCCTCCTCACGGTCTTTAACAAGGCCGATCTGGTAAGCGATCAGTTCGCATTGCGCGAACTGGTATCGCATATCCCTAACGCGGTGTATATCTCCGCTCAAAAACGAGAGGGCTTGGAACATCTTGTAGCCCTCATTACCAAAACCATTGAAAGCCTCCTGGTGCCGGTGCACGCGAAACTGCCTTTTGAAAAAGGCAACCTCCTCTCCGAATGCTACTCCTTTGGCCGCGTCACCTCGGTAGAGTATGGCACCGATGGCATCTACCTAGACGCCTGCGTCACCAAAGAGATGCAGGGCCGTCTACAGCCCTATCTCCTTCCTCACTCGCCTTAAGCTTCAATGCTCCTGTAGAATCAGCAGGCGCGGATAGTCCTCCGTGGGCAGGGACACCGTAAGGCTATTCGCGCTACGCTCTAGCACGTGCACGGGAACGTCGTGATCGGTGAAGGGATCGTATATAGAAACTTGTGCTTGCTTTCCTTTCACACTTCCGATCTTTACGACAAATGTCTCCTGTTTGAAGGGAGCTAAGATGTCATAAGTCATGACATAGTAGGGGATCACAAAGCGATGCCGATTCACCTGGTAAGGCAAGAAAGCGAACAGATCGTGATAGGTTAGATCCGGGTGTGCCGGGCTGCCATCCCCGGCAAACACCTTCTGCCCCTCCCCGCCCTTCCATGAGAGCACGGCAAGGGAACGGGTTTCCCTAAGCGCAGGGTCTAAACCCTCCTGCATTTTCATGACGATGCGATGAACCACCTGTAAGCTAGGTGACACATAGGCGCTGTCATCGGTAGGATAGACGTCATGGGAATTGGCATAGGCAAGAAAATTGTCTTGTAAAATACCTAACCCTAAATCGCCCCCTAGGGCAGCGAAGAAATAGATTCGCTGTATGCCCTTATTCAGAAGAAAACAGAGGTATCTAGCCGTCGTTTTAGCCTTCAGCATCAAAGCCTGACGACGGTCGGTTATTCCTTGCTCATTCGGGCCTATATTGACCTCGGTGATCCAAGTATAACAGGGCACGACGTGGCCGTTTATCACGCGAGCGTAGCGTCCGTGCGCCGTTTTGCCGATATAGTTTGTTATAGGCCCCATATCGCGTTCAAGGCATTCGGTCTGCAGCGCCGTGGCATAGTATTCCGGGAACAGCTCGGAAAAGTGAGGTTTAAAAGCGCCGGTAGGCTCTTGTTGGCCCAGAGCATTCACAAGCACACCATGCTGCTCATCTTGAGGATAGGTTGATCGCCCATGGTAGGGATGTTTGGAAAGCGCAATCACTCGGGCCGGCTCCTCCGATGAGGCCGGCCAGGGGATGGTGTTGGAAAATCCATCGCATAAGGCGACGCCCTGAAACGCATCCGGATGCTGCTCGGCGTAGTCCGCCGTTGCTCTTACCACATCTCCCCAAACCGCATCTTCGTTATAATGGTACAGGGGTGGATTGTAATACTGATTAATGTAGAGAAAGTTCGAGCCAAAGCTTAACTCGTTCCATATCTCCATATCGAAGCCGAGGTCTTTGGAGCCGACCGTGCCGAGTGTCTGGGCAACAAAGCGCGCCACCGTTCCTACATAGCGCTGCCATCCCTCTAACGTCCTTTTATCATCGTCGTTGCCCGGAACCGAAAACGGTCGGTACTTCAGAGTCGCCATATGGACTTGAGTACCGGCTGCCCCGAGGTCTTTTGGCAGCGGTTTGGAGAGCACCAGCGTATGGCCATGAATATCGGTCACTAAGGCCTCCGCCGCCCAATAACCGGTGAGATTGCTCACGCCGCTATAGCCCGGCTTTATCCCGTCCACATCGGTCACCAGGATCTCTCGATCTCCCTTATGAGCCGGTGCTGCAAGCACCTTGTCGAAGAAACTTACCGGGCAAGGAGCTCCGCTGTTGCCGTTGAGAAGTATAAGAGGACGGATGCCGTACCGCTTGCATGCAAGCAGAATCTTACGATAGCCGTCGGCAACTGCCGGGGGTATCTGCTCGGTGTCGTAGTCGAGGCTTGACCATCCGATCTCGATTCGCATATGGCGAAAGCCATATTTGGCCAGCATCTCCGCGATCAGATCGGGGTTTTTTACCGAGCCACCGAGATTGATCCCGATCCCTTTCACGAAATCCGCAGCCGGCACCGTCTCCAGATAGGCTCGCCAGGGCTGTAACCAGTAAGAGTGAGCGCCAAAAGGAAGATCGGTAAAGTAGGTTTGGGAGATGTAGGGGTCGCCCTTTGGAGGGTCTGCTTTCAAGCTTACGGGGAAACAGCAGATTGCGATAAACAGCATCAGCCGCCAGATCAAACCGAGGAACCGCATGAATCGTCGCCTCCCAGAGTAGAAATAAAAAAACGCACCCTAGCATCTTCTAGGATGCGCCTAAAAGGTTACCAAAAGTTTCCTCGAAGGGTTTTAGGCCTCTCCTGCAGACTTGAGGTAGGTTCGCAGCCTTTCCAACTCAAATGCCACCATGGCAGCAGGGACATCTGCAGCGCTCGCAATGCGATCGATGATGCGGGCTAGGCTCCGCTCGGTCACCTCATCTGGCTCTTCGGGATAGAGCTTATCCATCGCCTCGGCCAGCACATAGAGTGCATCACTCAAATAGCGTGCTTTTCCTTGAGGAAGCGCGCGCAACGGGGTCTGCACATAGAGACGGGCGATATACTCGTACACCCCATCCCATCCCTCGCTTACCGCCTGCTGCGCGATATGCCGTTGGGTAGTCGCCTGTTGCATAGCGGCTATACGGGCATCACGCTCCTTCGTGGCCTCCCAATCTGCTAGGGTGGTACCCTCGATAATACGAATGTTCAGCGGCTGATTGAAGAGAGCGCGCACCACTTCCAGCGTCGGCTGCAGGTGACCGGGCTGTTGAATATGGTTTGCAAGGTTATATTTCGTCTCCTCCATACCGAGAACGAGCGTGTCGTTCTCGATAGTGATGGGACGTGCGTTCTCCAGGGCCTCCCAGTAGGAGCGGTTGTTAATGCGGTCTTTCAGCCGCTCCACACAGTTCGCCCACAGGGTTGTAAGGGCTGCAGATGTCATTCCGATATCCGTCGTTGTGCCTCCTCCAAGAGAATGGTTGCCTCGCTCCGTAGTTTAGTTGCGTTTCGTAGGCGGATTCTCATCGGAGTCGGTCTCTGTGGCTCTTCGGCGCTTGAAGGGCGCGCGCAGCACGATCTGCTTGTAGTCGAGCCCGGCAGCGGTGAGCGCCCTATCCCAACTCTCGAAGCGTCGTCGAGCGGCGGTGATGAGCGTGATGTCGTGCGCCTCAACGCTTTTTGCATTCAGAGGCACCCCTTTGGCGTGCAGTTCGCGAAGGCGCCGCAGAATCCGCTCCTCATCCCACTCCTGATAGCGTCGGATCATGCTGTAGTCAAGCCCCGCGGCCTCGATGGCGCTGCGCCAAGAGCCGAAATGCTTTGGCTTGGTGGCGGCAGCGGCGAGTTGCGGATCGAGCGTGATGCTGACATGGCGCCAGCTTAAATCCTCACCCATCTCATACAACTCGCGAATACGCTCGATGATGCGCTCTTTGTCCCAGGTGCGATAGCGCCGCACATCCTCGTAGTTGAGACCGGCATACTCGATGGCCTCTCGCCAGGAACCGAAGTAGCGCATGGCAGCCCGTAATAGGGCCAAATGGTACTTGAAAACGGCAGAATAGTTTAGGTCCTCACCTGCCTTATGAAGAGCGCGTATCTCTTCTGCTATAGACTCTTTGCTCCACTTACGCACTAGTGTACCTTCCTTCTCAAGTGTGCTGAAGGGAGCGCGCTTAACGAACGGCTGAATGGGGAAGTGGGCACCCATGGAGGGAATACCTATTCGGTTATTCTCTTTGGGGCACGATTCCGAATTCGGAAACGCCGAACGTCTGTAGCGCACATCCTTCTTGCCTAAATAATAGCGAATCGAACTCTGTTTTGTCAAGCTTTTATTCTTTAGCGGAGCCACGGTAATGCGTCTGCAATCGAATTTGTGCCCATCTGAGAAGATCCAGACACCAAACATGGGCATCCACAGACGTGCCGGTTGCTCGACGACACTCTCTGCCCTTTGACCGTTGCATAGGGCTTGCTTGTTTCATCCACTTGCTAGAGAAACCGTGCAAGACGCAAGGTCTCACGGGGCCCACTCGCTTGGCGGTCTCTTAGCGCAACAAGGGAAACGTCAATAAACTCCCAAGGTTGTCAAAAACCGCCAAGGCCTCCTGCGCTATCGGCTCCGGCTGAACTTGGCGCAGCCGCACCTGAATCGCCCGAGCACCCGCCACACAAGTCCATTGAACGCTCTTGGGGTCGTTATCCACAACCAGTGCCTGAGAGGGTTCGAGACCGAGATCGGCAAAGATGGCAGCATAAAACTCCGGCCCCTCTTTGGCACAATCCACAAGATCGGCTCCGTAAAGTTTCTCAAAGTAGGTTCTTAAACCGCAGCCAACCAACGCATGGTGGAGGGTTTCAGAGTCGTTACCGGAAGCGATAGCCAGACGGAACCCTCGCAGTTGTAGCCCCCTCACCACCTCGCGCGCTCGCGGGAAAAGCGCCACGCTTCGGCGCAAGGCAACCTTCTGCCCCTTTAGCGCAAGCCGCCGCGCGTTAGCCGGCGCCTCTAAATCTACCCCCTCATACAGCCACCGTGCCGCAGTTGTCCGCGCTTCCTGCAACCACTCCCTATAGCCGAAGGGCTGCGTCCCCGTAGGCGGACAAAACCGAGCGATATAGCTCTCCTCCAAACGCTCCATCATCACCTGCACGCTCTTTGCCCAACATTCCACAACTCCCCCGTGAAACGTCCACATCGCGCGCGCCATCGTAATCACCAGCCTTTGGCTAAAGAGCCTGTGCTCGCTTAGCGTGTCGTCGAAATCGAACAGCACTATGGAGGGCTTTAGGGCGGAGTTTTTCATCACTAGGCCACATTATGACCTAAAAGCCTGCAGGAACGCGTATTTGGCCAAAACGGATTTTTTCACCTTCCAGGTTACTGTGCTCGGATCTCCACACTTCGCAGGGAATACTAGGGTACTTCCCTTGGCGCCTCTTTGGATTCTAAATGAGGAGGGCGATATTGGCCTGTCGAGGAACATGCCGGTGATAAGGTTCGCCCCATTGAGTGCCTTGGCCTGCCCCTGTTTCTCAGATGCGGTAGCGCCCATGGTGTGGCCTGGTCGTTTTTGACATCGCCCTATCGCTTTGGTAAAAGGGTCTCAGTAAGCCAGCCATATCCCAAGTTGTTCCAGCTGTAGCGGCAGACGGCGTTAAAACAGTAGGGGCAAAATTCTTCTCCCCCTACATGCCATCACATCGCCTCCCGACTACAGCAGGCGTCCTGCAGAACCGCCTGCGTGGTCTCATCCGTAGGCTGCTACAGCCGCAATGTGCGGTACAACGATTTGACCTCCCCTGGTTTCTAAGATGACTATCGCACTAGCTCCCAAGAGCGGAAGGCAGCATTCCTTTCCCCTCTCTAGCCCTGCCCAAATTTCTATGAAACCGGCGGTCCCCTCCTTCGTATTCCCTTTTGAAAACTTCGTGCCGTATAGGCCACAAAACACAGGTAGATCGCATTCGCCATGATAGTCTCTATTAACTTTCTTCTCGGCATGCTGTGCGTGGTGCTCGCCATCCCCCTCCTACAACGACGTGTTCCACCCAACCTCCTGTATGGCTTCCGAACCCCTAAAACCCTTCGCAATGAAGCCATCTGGTATCAGGCAAATGCCTACGCCGGCAAAACCCTCCTGCTTTATGGTCTGGCCCTCTCTTTTACCAGCATCGTGCTCTCGCCCCTCTGGCTCTGGCAGCCAAAGCTCTATGTCCTCTTTATGACGATAACTTCCCTGTGTGGACTGGGAGTTATGCTCTATCTTGATTTTCGCTATCTTAAACGACTTTAGAAACCTTACCCTATCAAAAAACCCAAAAGGAGAAAAAGCACCTTGAAAGCATTTCTGTTCTGTCTGTTGGTAGGACTCTGGGCGCTTTTCCCTGCTCTCGGCAGAGCGCAAACGTCCTCGCCAAGCCCGCTCACCGGCACTTGGGAGGGACAAATCGCCCTCCCGAATAACCTCAAGCTAACCGTCATCCTCCATATCACCGGCGATAACGCCCAACAGCTTGCCGCCAAAATGGATGTGCCCCAGCAGGCCGCCTATGGCATCGCGGCCAGCCATGTGGCTTTGCAGGGCACGAATGTCGAGGTGGATTTCGATGTCATTCATGCCCATTTCACCGGTACGCTCAGCTCTGACCGTAAACAGATTGTGGGACACTGGCAACAGGCCGGTGCAACCTTACCGCTGACTCTTAACAAAACCGATAAGCCCCTTTCGGCCGCTCCAAAACGTCCTCAAGAACCTGCCCCTCCCTACCCCTACGAAGTGCGCGATGTCTCTATCCCCAACCCTAACGCTCCTGGAGTGACGCTCTCCGGTACCCTCACCCTGCCAAAAGGCCCCGGCCCCTTTCCCGCTGCCCTGCTGATCGCAGGCTCCGGCCCTAACGATCGAGATGAGAACGTTTTCGGCCATAAGATTTTCCTCGTTCTCGCCGACTATCTAACGCGCCACCAGATCGCCGTGCTGCGCTACGATAAACGGGGTGTTGGCAAATCTACCGGAGATTTTGCCACAGCCACCTTGCAAGACTTCGCCTCGGATGCTGTGGCCGTCGCACAGTTCCTCATGCACCAACCGGATATCAACCCTAAACAGGTTGGCCTGATCGGGCACAGCGAAGGCGGCATTGTGGCTCCTATTGTGGCCTCTCAGATGCCGCAAATCGCCTATGTGGTGCTCTTGGCCGGCCCCGGAATGAAAGGAGCCGACCTGCTTGCCCTCCAAGAAGAGCGCATCGCGGAAGCTCAAGGCCTTCCCGCGGAGCAGATTCACAAAATGCTGGAGATCAATAAGCAGCTCTACCAGATCGTGATAGAGGAAAACGACCCTCAAAAAGCCCGAACCCTCATGCAAGAAGCCATCCAAAAGGCACAGCCGAAAACAAAACAGGAGGATATGGATCGGATCATCTCCTTCCTCAATACCCCTTGGATGCACAGCTTTCTTGCTTACGACCCCACCGAAGCGTTGCGCAAAGTGCACTGTCCCGTGCTGGCCGTCGGTGGCAGTAAAGACCTGCAGGTTCCGGCCAAAGAGAACCTGCCTTTGATCAAGCAGGCCCTGCAGCAAGGCGGAAACCGACACGTTACCACAAAGGTTTTCCCTGGACTGAACCATCTCTTCCAACCCTGCCAAACCGGCTCTCCTCTCGAATACGCTGAGATAGAGACGACTTTCGACTCCAAAGCCCTTGCCTATATCACCCAATGGATTCAGGGCCAGATAGAGACCAACTAGCCTTCTGAAGAGTTCAGAAGGCTAGTTTGCGCTTCACTAAAAGAGACCGGAGGCTAACTTTTCTCCGGTCTTGCGTCTCTTCGTGGGGCACCGCATAAACAGGCGGCTTTCCATAGCCCATTTCCTACCCGATAGAAAGGATCGGAGAGAGAAGCAAACTTCTCTCTCCGACTTGCCTCTCAACCTTTAGACGCAGAACATGACCTCACAGTTACGGCCCCGAGGAATGCAAGGAAACCGATGGGGCTTCCCTATGCACTTCCTGCAAAGCCTGACGTGCACCGCTTAACACCAAACCACTCCCATAGGCCAAAGCCTCCTTCAGATACTGCCGAGCCTCCCTATTCGCCTCGGCAATTGGCATCACATTCCCCCCAGACAACGCTAAATAACTCCCCATCGCATAACAGACTAACGGGTTCCCAGGCATCAAACGGACTGCCCGCTGCAAGTCCTGATAACACACGTAGTCCTGGAACGTGTAACGCACCTGCTTGTAGAGCAGCAGCCAGCAGACCGTCTCCAAACCTTGGGGACTGCCGATGTCCGGGAGGTTATGATAATCCGCCTCTGTGGGCTTTTGGTCATCAGGAACCATAAGGGCTTCCTTCAACCAACCCACATTAAAGAACTGTCGTGCCAGGACATACTGCCCCAAACGACAGTAAGCAATGCATAGGTCTAAAGCCACTGGGTCGGAATTGTTCGGGTCGGAGAGGTGAGGGCGCCATAAGTACGGGCGTAGTTGCTCTATCACTTTGGCAGGATCGTCCCCCTCCCATAAGTCTAGCAGGCTCAATAGCTCCACGGCCGAATCATTCATCGGATGACCTATCTTTGGCCAGGTCGGATCAAGGCCAGGCTGATAAAGCGGAGATAACGCTATCGCCTTGAGTACCCAACTCTTTGCCTCCTTCCACTTCCCATGCCAAACCAGAGTGTTCGCCACCGCCAAAGCATCGTTTGAAGGCTTTAAAGCCTCATTGTATCGTCTGTTTATCTCCTCTACACCAACAGGCGGGCCTCCTCCAATCACCTGACCTTCATATTTGGGACGTAGCGGCCCCTCCGAGGTCGTCTGCGCGCCGCAAAGGTTCATGCTCAGACTACACAAAAACATCAGCCCTGTTAGTATCGTAAGTGCTTGCTGTTTCATGCTCTCTACTCCTTCCTACGTTTTTAGTGTCTGTCTTGTTAAAAGTTCAGTGGTTACCGAATATGGCGTTCCATGTTGGTTGAGACGGATAAGCCGTAGGCTGCTGGAACTGCGCATTGGTATTGCTTAAAAGCCAAGAACCTGTTAACGTGTCATAGTCTGCTTGTCCACGACAACTCCACGTCCACATCCATAAAGCTACCCACTTCACATCGTTACCCGGTGGAAGATATAGGACATAGGTCTTAAAAGCATCGTTTAGACTCGCCGATACACACGGAGACCCTGTCTGGGCACTATGTCCAAAAATGATTTCGGGCGCATCCCCGTTCTCTTGGGGAGCGGCGGGCTTGCCTGGTGCCACGGGAGCGGCCGAATAGGTATTTGGTGCCTCAGGGGCATATCCAAAGGTGTTATCCAACCAATAGGCTCCATTCGTAGTTACGTTCAGAGTGGTATTATCCTGATATGTTATACTCACGGAGACATTGACGAGTTGGGTGAAATTCCATCCTCCCCCTCCCTGTTGGGTGGCATAAGGGTCGGGAGTGGTTACCTGTTCTTCCCACCAGGTACCAAATGGCTGATGATGATTGATAGGATCAAGGGCACCCCATAGCTCGAGAGGGCCGTTGACAGGAGTCATAAGCTGCATCGTTCCTATCGTTATCACCGGCTGAGCCACCATAGGCCCGTCTACCACACACTGCGTGCTTACCGATACCGGCAGGGGGAAAAAGGGCAGAGCACCTAACGGAACCACCAACAACGCCGTGCAGCTGATAGTTGACGTATCGGGCTTCGCATAGTACCAGTGGGGAGTGGGCAGCGCCAAGTCCTTCGCACCTAACGGTGTATACACCGCCTGAGACGGTTGAGACGGAGCATCCCCCGCCTTCCCGACCTCATAGTCCTTAAACGGGTTTCCGCCCTGAATGCTCCAACTGTAGCCCATACTAGGCAGCGGCGCGTTTAGCACCGCTGTTACCCCTTGACCTACCAACACATGACTCTTTCCACTACTGTCTGTTATCACACCGGTTAAACCTATCGTTACCGGCGAGGCAGAAGCACTATACACAACTTGGACGCTGCCGCCACCGCCGCTGTTAGCCGAAGAACTCGCCGATAGGCTCACGGTCGGATTACACGTTACGCTAAACTCCCAGCCCGGGTTCTGCTGCACACTGTAGTAGGCACCGACCGGCCCGGAGCCTCCGGATTGACCCTGCTCTGTCTCCGGCGGCCCCGCATTGGTCACCGTGTCTTGCTCTGGAAAACCTAAACCGTCATCGGCTTTGGCCTGAGGCGCCGCAGCGCTCCCGTTCCAGGTGGCATTCCAAGCGGCCAAACAAGTCTGCTTTACCACCACCACCGCCGGAGGGTCATCCCCAGGACCGCTCGATACCCAGTTAAACGTGGCGGTTATCTGCCCACTGCACTGCGCATTCGCACTCTGGCCACCACCCCACCCAACGCTCCAGCCACCTCAGTACCCACTGCCGTTGGTGGTGTAGTAGGCTTGGTAGGGTTGGCCGTTACTGGTGCCGGTGACCTGACCACCCGAATAGCTAACCAGGTAGTAGCCGGCATAGGCACAAGGGAGCCAAAGCAAACTGCAAAGGATCATCAGCCCTGACAGGGATATTTTGCGAGCAAGGGGGGCAAACCTTGGGGAAACGTTAGGGAATGCTGGGCGTTTTAGCCGCGGGGAGTGCGGGGGGGGGGATAGCACATCCATCGGCATTTTGAAACGCCAGAAGAACACGAGCATGTTGCATTTTTAAAACAGTTACCTCCTTTCGTGCCCTTTCGCCAAAAGAACGCTTCATGCGAAAGGCGTG